>ENA-OQHY01000294-OQHY01000294.1-human-gut-metagenome-genome-assembly--contig:-NODE-294-length-29243-cov-3.797397_pt1 | contig 29243 bp, 33 predicted proteins | sample MGYA00242570_ERZ504733 | MGnify/ENA primary metagenome ERZ504733 (study PRJEB26092, sample SAMD00036219) | human gut metagenome | host: Homo sapiens | study: EMG produced TPA metagenomics assembly of... | reverse complement strand
CGGTTCTTTCAACGAGGACTATTGTAAGTGGTGTTATGCCGATGGAACATATACTTACAATGATATGGACGATTTGATTGAAGTTTGTGTTAAGAATATTGAGATCAAAGGTTGTCTTGATCTGGTTATACTTTTTATGCAGAAGTTCCGACAGATCCCGCGGAAAAATATCGGTCGGGACAATCGGCAGCAGGCAGTTGTTGGCGAGGCAGATGCCGAAGCACATCAGAAGAAATCCGGTGAAAAAGCAGACCACATTCAGCGACAGAACATTTGGCAGCAGGGTAACCCAGGTATTGTGTACATCGATCATTTTTCCGAATCCGATGCCGACAACAAAAGAAAACAGATAGCCGGGACAGAACGAACGCTTCAGGACCATCAGGGTGATGACAAGCAGCGTTTGAAAGATATAGTTCCACGTTCCGAAACTGAAAACTGGAAACGCTGTGCTGAGGATGAGCGGCACGGAGGAAATTGTTGAAATTCCAAATACGCTTTTTGACATCAGATCAATGGCAAGAGGGTTGATCAGAAGCACGATCAGAAGCGCCGCTTCGCCTGGAAGATGAAATTTTCTGGTATTCATGAGTAAAAATCCTTCTTTCCTGAGAATGAAATTACGTTAAGGTCTTGAAACTATGCTTATTATAGACACAGAAACCGATAAAAACAAATGATTATTTTGAATGAATTGATTCTAAAATTAAATGAAAAGTGGTATGATAGATGCAGAACAGGAAAAGAGGCTATCTATGAATATCGAGTATTTAAAATATTTTGCAGAGCTGGCAAAACTGCAGCACTACGGAAAAGCGGCAAAAGCGCTGAATATTTCCCAGCCGGGGCTCAGCCATGCGATCAAGACACTGGAGGACGAGTACGGTGTTCCGCTCTTCCAGAAAGAAGGACGAAACGTGAGCCTGAGCCGCTACGGAAAAGAATTGATGCAGGATGTCGAGGAGATTCTGGACGCATATCTTCGAATGGAGGAGCGGGCGGCAGGCCTTCGGACGGAAGAAAAGACAGTGCGGATCGGAACCGTATATCCGCTCGCGGCAGGAACAATACCACATATGCTGCGGGAATTCGGCGCGACCTTCCCGTTTATCATCTACAACCGCCTGACCCCAGAGATCGAGGAGGGTCTGCTGGATGGAAAATACGATATCGGCTTCTGCTCAGAATTGCTGAAATCCGAAGAACTCGAATATTATCCCCTCCGGGAATCTTACATCGCGGCCGCTGTCCCGGAAGGTCATCCGCTGGAGGGGAAAGAGAACATCACACTAAAAGAAGCAGCCAAGTATCCGCAGGTCATGTTTTCCAGGACGAGCGGCTTCCGCAGCCTCCAAGAGCAGATCTTCGCCGAACAGGGCATCCAGGTAAAACCCGTGTGTGAGGCCGAAGAAATCGAAGTCATCACCGGCCTTGTGGAAAATGGTTTTGGAATATCTATCCTCCCTACATGGACATCGTCCGCCTCCATCACATCACCGCAATCCCGGTGCAGACCTCAAGCTGGAAATCAAAATTCTACATCGCCAGAAGAAAATACGGAATCCGCACAGCGCAGGAAGAGGCGTTTTTTCAGCATTGGAGGAAATGACGGGCAGGAAATTTTATGGTATAGTAAAACAAAATCTAAGTGAAAAAGGTGAGATACAAAATGATCAGTGAAAAAATTTTTGAGCTAATTCTTCGAAACGGCATGACCCAGAAAGAATTCTCCGAAGAAACCGGAATTTCCCAGAGCACCATCAGCGACTGGAAAAGAAAGGGCACGAATCCGTCGGCGGATAAAATACTGAAAATCTGCGAAGTGCTGAAGGTTACGCCGTATGAACTTCTGGGGGAGAATGAGACAGAGCGAAATGCGGGAAATCCGGAAATGAGCGCAGGAAATGAAACAGAAAAAATCATTTTGGAAGGCTTTCGGAATCTGTCAGACAGAAAAAAAGAACGAATCCTGGGATATCTGGCAGCATTGCAGGAGGATTAAGATGAAACAGAAACCATCCTATCTGCCAAAGAAATATAAGTATTCTGCCCGTTCCGGCAATCTGAAAGCGGAGGCAGTGGGGGTTGTGAAAGGGGAGAAGCATTTTCCGGTTTTTGAAGGAGATGTTGTTTTTAAACCGCTTACAAAATCTAACCGCTGTCTACGCCGCTGTTCGCCTATGCTGAGGTTTTCTGGTCATGGGTGATTGATGCGTATTTTATGCCGGCGCCGCAGTATCAGCTTGCGTTTTGCGAAGGGTATGAGGCGGAGGTGGAGAAATATTACGATTATGGAACAGTTTCACCGATGATTTACGGGGAAGGAGAACATCTGCTGAATCTGCTGGAGTTCTTTCGAAAATATCCTGACGACAAGTCATATTGATGACTACGTCAATTACTGCCAGATGTTCTACGACTACACCGAAATCCTCGAATCCGACTATTTCCAGACCCACCCGGCGATGGCGGAGGAGCTGGTACTGCAGATTCTCGTTTCGATTTTGAAAGGCGATCAGAACTACCATTACGAAAACATCGCATTTGTCTGCCGTGAAGACGATAAGATTCTGCGTCTGGCGCCGATGATTGATCATGAGTTTTCAACATATTTCATGTTCCCGGACAGTATGCCGCGGCAGATGTACTGGTTTGAACAGCTTGCGCGGTCCATTCAGGGGGATGAAGTACAGCTGGGAGAGTTTGATTATCTGACGAACGAAACAGAACGTCATCTGATGGAAAAAAGCGCAACATGTCTGCACAAAAATCTGATATACATCAGAGAACATTATCCTGAAGTCTGTCAGGTGTTTCTGGAAAAATTGAGCAGACTGGAAAAGAATCTAAAAGAAAAGAAAGAGCTGTTTGAACTGGAAAAAGGCCCGGGCTACCCCGAGACGGCCAATTCAGATGCTTATCTGATCGGCAAAGCACGGTACAAAGACCATGACGAAAAAAAAGCCAGAGAGTATGAAGTGAAATACAGCGGAAAAGAAAAGCAGATCAATTTTGAAGTCGTAAACAGCGTATCGGTTTATGAATTAAAAAAATTATGCAGCAGATGCGGGAAATCCTTGAAAAATAAGCATCTGTAACCGCCAGTTGACACATTTCCAGCCCGATTTGGTAGAAGGCAACCGGAAAAAATGATAGGATTTGAAGCAGAAACAGCCAATCCATTTCCAAAACAGAAATGAATAGAATGGCTGTGAGCTGCAGCAAAAAGATTACTGAAAAAGAGCTGGAAAACAGAAGAAAACAAATATGATTTTGGCAGAAAAAATCACAGAAGCGAGAAAGAAAAATGGATGGTCACAGGAAGAGATGGCGGAGAAACTTTCCGTCTCGCGGCAGGCGGTATCCAAATGGGAGAGTGCACAGTCCACGCCGGATTTGCAGAAAGTGCTCCGTCTTGCTGAAATCTTTGGTGTCAGCACCGACTATCTGTTAAAAGACGAATTAAAATCAGAGACAGGAACAGAAATACTGGAATACGCCGCAGAGGAGTCATCCGTGCGGAGTGTATCGATGGAAGAAGCAAACGCGTTCATGGAATGGAGACGGAAAACAGGGCCGACACTCGCCGGAGCTGTTGCGCTCTGTATCATCAGCCCGGCGCTGCTGATCTTCCTTGCCGGACTTTCCGATTCCCATATAGAAAACATCAGCGAAAACATGGCAACGGGAGCAGGCATCTCCGTTTTGTTGTTGCTGGTTGCCGCTGCTGTTGTGATTTTCGTATCCTACAGTATTCACGGACAGCAGTATGAATATCTGGAAAAGGAGAGAATAGAAACTGCCTATGGTGTAACCGGCCTTGTTCAGGAACGGAAAAAGGACTACGAAAGCACCTTTACCAGAGGAATCGCCGCCGGTGTTACCCTCTGTATTCTGGCAGTTATCCCGATGTTCGCTGCCATTGCATTCAGCCAGCCGGACTACATCATCACAGCCACCGTATCCATCCTGCTGCTTCTGGTCGCCGTTGGTGTCTTTTTCATTGTGCGGGTCAGCACCATAAATGGAAGCTACGTCATCCTGCTGCAGGAAGGCGAATATACACCGGAAGAAAAACGATACAAAAAGAAAACAGAAGTTTTTACAACCGCCTACTGGTGTATTGTCACCGCCATCTATCTTGTATGGAGCTTCCAGACGAGAGAATGGGATAAAACCTGGATCCTATGGGCTGTTGCCGGTGTTCTGTTCGGCGGTGTGAGGGCAGTTATGCGGGGCAGAATAAAAGAAAAATAAAAAACAGAGAAAAACGATTTTTCTGTCGCAAAATCCCTCTCTGACGTGTTAAAATAAAACATAATACGTTTGGCAGAAAAGAGGGAATTGAGTATGAAATATGCCTACAAAAACGGAAAAATCCTAAACGGAACGAAAGATATGCAGGTTCAGACCGGTCTGATCATTCTGACAGGAAGGAGAAAAAATCGCAGCGATTGTCCCGGAAGAAACCAGACTTTCCGGCTATACGGAGATAGATCTGCAGGGAAAATACATCATGCCCGGACTGATCAACATGCATGTCCATCTCGCAGGCAATGGAAAACCGCAGAAGAAGCAGCGCGACAACGCAAAACTCGTCAAAACCCTGATGAGCAACAGAATTTCCCGCGCGATCGCCTACCGCATGGTAGCAGGCTTCGCAAAAGATGAACTGCTAAGCGGCGTTACCACGATCCGCACGGTCGGTGGTCTTGGCACTTTCGATACACGGCTGCGCGATGAAATCAAAGCCGGTAAAAAGACCGGCCCGAGAATCCTTGCCGCAAACGAGGGAATCTCTGTACCGGGCGGGCACATGGCAGGTTCGGTAGCGATCGCAGCAGAGAGTATCGATGCGGCAGTCGCCCATGTAGATGAGGCAAAATGCGAAAATGTCAACCTGATCAAGCTGATGATCACCGGCGGTGTGCTGGATGCCAAAGAAAAAGGCGTTCCGGGAGAACTCAAAATGGCACCGGAAATGGTAAAAGCCGTCTGTAACCGGGCGCATGCACTCGCTATCAAGTCGCCGCCCATGTCGAATCGCCGCAGGGTGTCCGCGTGGCACTGGAAACGGTGTGGATTCGATCGAGCACGGTGCAAAAATGGATGACGATATGATTCGCCTGTTCAAAGAAAAGAATGCATTTCTATGTACGACACTGTCCCCGGCCCTGCCGTATGCGCTGTTCGACCGTTCCATCACCAACGCAACTGAGATAGAGCAGTTCAATGGTAACGTTGTTTTCGAAGGAATCATAGATTGTGCGAAAAAAGCCATCGCCAACGACATCCCCGTCGTCCTCGGAAACGATGTCGGCTGTCCGTGGATCACGCAGTACGACTTCTGGCGGGAACTCTTTTACATCCATAAATATGTCGGCGTCTCCAACGCTTCGCGCTTTACACCGCAACCGCCCGCGCCGCCGAAATGGCCGGAATCGGAGCCGAAACCGGAACCATCGAGCCCGGCAAATCCGCCGATCTTATCGTGACCGTCGAAAACCCGCTTGAGGATCTTCGTGCTCTCCGCAAAGTAGAGATGGTCGTCACACAGGGAAGAAAAATCGATCATCCTCAGGTAAAAATCAATCCGGTGGTCGCGGCAGAGCTGGATCAATTTCTGGTGGAATAAAGGATACGACGGAGAAGACAAAAAAGATGGAAGAGAACAAAGAATCACAGGAAAATTTACAGGAAAAAAGAGAACAGGCTCTTTGGAGGCTTCATGAGGAACGGACAGAAGAAGCCCTGTGGGACTGCGTTGTCGCGTTCCAGGAGTTTGAATTCCATACGTATTCCGGTCTGCCGTATTCCTACCATATGAAATATGGAAGAAGCGGCACCTACACCAAAGAACTCTGGATCGACCGCCGGGAGAAAAGTAAAAGCCTTGTCTGGAGTTCCGTCCGGGCTGCGTATCATAAGGTGCTGGAACTGCAGGAAGAAAGTGCAAGACCAGTTGTCGATCGCCCGAAGGATCTGGGGGATATCCGCGGAATTACGTATATCTACGGGATTTTTTACGCGTTCGGGCTGCTGGAAATGCCGGAGAAGGCAAAAGAGAAACTCGCCATGCAGACGGAGGTACAAAAAACGCCGGAAAAATAAAGTTTCAGCCAATGCAGGACTTGACAACCACTAAATGGGTGGTATAATCTAAAAATATCGAGAGCCGAAAAAGCAATCGAAGCAAAAAAACAAAGCGTAGAAGAGACGAGTAAATCACAGCGAATGTGACAGAGAGAAACCCCATCTGGTGGTGCAAGGGTTTTCGCAGGAACGTGATCGAAGACCAGCTCTGAGCGGCCCCAATCCGGCCCGGTGATTCCGTTATCGTCAAATGAAGTGGTTTGAAAAAACAAAATGGGTGGAACCGCGGTGAATGAAAATACATCGTCCCTTTTGACAGCACAGGCGTGTCAAAAGGACTTTTTGTGACAATTCAGAGCCATGCAAAAGGGAAGAAAAAATCGCGAAGCATGCTTGCATGAGTGAGCGCTTTTTTCCTGAATTTCATATGGCGAGAAGCCACATCGAGATGTAGCTCGGAACAGTTATCCCACAGATGCGCTTAAGAAAAAATATACAAAGAAAGAGGTAAAAGCAAATGATCATCACACTGAAAGATGGAAGTACCAAAGAGTACTCCGAACCGAAATCCATCATTGAGATCGCAGCAGACATCAGCGAAGGACTTGCAAGAATGGCCTGTGCAGGTGAAGTAAACGGCGAAGTAGAAGACCTTCGTACCGTCATCGACAAGGACTGCAATCTTTCCATTCTGACTTCAACGATGAAGGCGGAAAAGCAGCATTCCGTCACACCACATCCCATATCATGGCACAGGCAATCAAGAGACTGTACCCGGAGACCAAAGCTTGCAATCGGACGTCCATCGCAGACGGATTCTACTACGATGTAGACAGAGTACTCCACTCACCAGCGAAGACCTTGAAAAAATCGAAGCAGAAATGAAGAAAATTGTAAAAGAGGATCTGAAACTGGAGCGTTTTGAGCTGCCGAGAGCAGAAGCCATCGCCTTCATGAAAGAAAAAGAAGAGCCATATAAAGTAGAACTGATCGAAGATCTGCCGGAAGACGCAGTCATCAGCTTCTATCGCCAGGGTGAATTCACGGACTGTGCGCAGGCCCTCATCTGATGAGCACAAAGCCGGTCAAAGCCTTCAAACTGACCAGCCTTGCAGGTGCATACTGGAGAGGCAGCGAGAAAAACAAGATGCTGCAGAGAATCTACGGAACTGCATTCACAAAGAAAGCAGAGCTCGAAGAGTACCTCCACATGATCGAGGAAGCAAAGAAACGTGACCACAGAAAACTCGGAAAAGAGCTCGGCCTGTTTATGATGAGTGAGGACGGCCCGGGATTCCCGTTCTTCCTTCCAAAAGGAATGGATCTGAAAAATGCACTGATGGATTACTGGCGTGAAATCCACAGAAAAGCAGGATACGTAGAAATCTCCACACCGATCATCCTGAACCGTCGCCTGTGGGAGACCTCCGGTCACTGGGATCACTACAAAGAAAACATGTATACCACCGTCATCGACGATGAAGATTATGCAATCAAACCGATGAACTGCCCGGGCGGCGTTCTCGTTTACAAATCCGAGCCTCGTTCCTACCGTGATCTGCCGCTGCGTCTGGCAGAGGTTGGCCTGTACATCGTCATGAGAAATCCGGCCAGCTGCACGGCCTGATGCGTGTACGCTGCTTCAACCAGGACGATGCCCATATCTTCATGACACCGGAGCAGATCAAAGATGAAATCAAAGGCGTTGCAAACCTGATTGACCAGGTTTACAAACTGTTCGGATTCAAATATCACGTAGAGCTGTCCACCCGTCCGGAAGACAGCATGGGAAGCGATGAGGACTGGGAGGTAGCAACCGAAGGTCTCCGCGGCGCACTCGATGACCTTGGCCTTGACTATGTAGTCAATGAAGGCGACGGCGCATTCTATGGCCCGAAGATCGACTTCCATCTGGAAGACTCCATCGGAAGAACGTGGCAGTGCGGTACCATCCAGCTTGACTTCCAGCTGCCGCAGAGATTCGAACTGGAATACACAGGAGCAGACGGAGAGAAACATCGTCCGATTATGATCCACCGTGTTGTTTACGGTTCTGTTGAGCGTTTCATCGGTATCCTGATCGAGCACTTTGCAGGTGCATTCCCAACCTGGCTTGCACCGGTACAGGTAAAGGTTCTGCCAATCTCCGACAAATACGCAGATTACGGTAAGAAGGTTCTGGACGCCCTTCACGAGGCAGGCATCCGCGCAGAGATGGATACCCGTTCCGAGAAGATCGGATATAAGATCCGTGAGGCACAGGGACAGAAGATTCCATACATGCTGATCGCCGGAGCAAAAGAGGAAGAAGCAGGTCTTGTATCTGTCAGAAGCCGTTTTGCAGGTGATGAAGGCCAGAGAAGCCTGGAGCAGTTTATCGCAGATATCAAAGAAGAAATTGCAAGCCGCGTTAACCGCCCGGTTACTGTTGAAACAAAAGAAAATAAATAAATAAGGCATAAAAATTACCTCTTGGAAATAATGGTTTCTATGCGGGCGAAACCGCAGAAAACTAAATTTCAGGAGGTAATTTATTATGCCAGCATTAAGTTGTTCCGCTATGACCTGTGTTTACAACCAGAACGAGCTCTGTTCCAAAGGAGATATCCGCGTAGGCGGAAGCGGAGCCAAAAGCTCCATGGAAACGTGCTGCGAGAGCTTCAAGGAGCGCGGTGAGGGCACGATGTCCAACTCCACCGGCTGCGGCTGTACGAAAATCGGTGTCGACTGCAAGGCGCAGAACTGTACCTTTAACGACAACTGTAAATGCGAAGCCGGAGACATCCATATCGCCGGAGACAGCGCATGCAGCTGCCAGGAAACCGAGTGCAGCTCCTTCCGCTGTGGCTGCGGGAAATAAATACGAAAAAATGCGAAAATCAGTATTGACAACAGGATGGGAGAGTGCTATACTGCAATAGTCTGAGAAAAAGAAGTAGAGTATCCACTCTCACCCTAGCGCAAACACGCGACTACGGTCCAATATTGATCTTAAGTTCTCTTTGTGTAGAGATTTATGTACAATGTTAAGTGGATAGTCTGTCTATCCACTTTTCTTGCGTTGCATATCAAATTGGTCCGGTGAGCCAATTTTGATTTATGTTAAGCCGCGAAAGTGCGGGAACACAGTCTTTTATAATGATGGAGGTGCACTACAATTAGCGAATTAATGATTAACGAGCAGATCAGAGACAGAGAAATTCGTCTGATCGGTCAGAACGGAGAACAGCTTGGAATTATGTCTGCCAGAGATGCGTACCTGAAAGCACAGGAAGCAGGTCTGGATCTTGTGAAAATTGCTCCGACAGCGAAACCGCCGGTTTGCAAAATTATCGACTACGGAAAGTACAGATATGAACTGGCCCGCAAGGAAAAAGAAGCAAAGAAAAAACAGAAAACAATTGAAATCAAGGAAGTTCGCCTTTCTCCAAACATTGACACCAATGATCTTAATACCAAAGTAGGTGCAGCCCGTAAGTTCATTACAAAGGGAGATAAAGTAAAAGTAACACTTCGTTTCCGCGGCCGTGAGATGGCACATATGAACAGCAGCAAATACATCCTCGATGAATTTGCAGAGAGTCTGTCCGATATTGCAACGGTTGACAAAGCGCCGAAGGTGGAAGGCAGAAGCATGACCATGTTTTTGACGGCTAAACGTTAAAATACATTTGAATCAATATCAAGGAGGAAATTAAAATGCCAAAGGTAAAAACAAGCAGAGCAGCTGCAAAGCGTTTTAAAACAACAGGAACAGGAAAATTAGTAAGAAATAAAGCTTACAAGAGCCATATCTTAACCAAGAAATCTCAGAAGAGAAAAAGAAACCTGAGAAAACAGACTACTGTTGATGCAACAAACGTAAAGAACATGAAGAAAATCTTACCTTACATGTAATTTTTGCAAGGTAGAGTTACGCCCAACAGATCAAGGAGGAAAATAAGAAATGGCAAGAATTAAAGGCGGCATGAACGCTAAGAAAAAACATAACAGAGTATTAAAACTGGCTAAAGGTTACAGAGGAGCCAGAAGCAAACAGTATAGAGTAGCAAAACAGTCCGTAATGCGTGCACTGACCAGCTCCTACGCAGGAAGAAAACAGAAAAAACGTCAGTTCCGTCAGCTGTGGATCGCTCGTATCAACGCAGCAGCAAGAATGAACGGTCTGTCCTACAGCAAATTTATGTATGGTCTGAAACTGGCAGGCGTTGAGCTGAACCGTAAAGTTCTGGCTGACATGGCAGTTAACGATGCAGAAGGATTTGCAACACTGGCTGAGCTTGCAAAAAGCAAAGTAGCATAAGTAAAAACATATTCTGTGTGAATATACGAAGAAGCTGTGAGAACCGGTAAGGGGATCGCAGCTTCTTTTGAAATATAGAAAAACATGAGGTGAATATGGAAAAAAGCAAAGTGGCAGTGGTTGCCTGTCCCGACTATGAGCCGGCGCGCGTAAAGGAAAGCTGCAAAAGGGATTGGAAGCAATTGGCGGCTGGAATCTCTGGTCGGAAAAGAAGAGAATATCTTATTAAAACCGAACCTCGTCCGCTCCGCAAAACGCGAACGCGCCGTCGTGACCGACCCGGAAGTCATGGATGCCTGATCACGATTTTGCAGGAAAATGGCTATGAGAATATTTCCTGCGGCGATTCCTGCGGCTTGGCACCCCGGAGGCATTGCAAAGGAAGCCGGGCTGAAAGAGGTGCTGGAAAAACACAACGTTCCGCTGAAGGATTTCCTTACGAGCGAGCGCGTAGAAACCGCCGATGGCAAATTTCTGATGATTGCGAAAGATGCACTCGACTGCGACGCCCTCATCAGCGTCAGCAAAATGAAAACCCACGCGCTGGAACGCATCACCGGAGCTGTCAAGAACCAGTACGGCTGCATCAGCGGCGTCTACAAAAAACTCGGCCATACGCAGTATCCGAACGCTGAGAGCTTCGCACACATGCTGATCGAGCTGAACCAGAAAGTCGACCCGCGCCTCTATATCTGCGACGGCATCGTAGCAATGGAAGGCAATGGTCCGACTTCCGGCGACCCGGTTTCGATGGGAGTTCTTCTTATGTCTACCGATCCGATCGCACTGGATACCGTGTTCTGCCATCTGGTGAACCTCGATCCGTCGTATGTGCCGACAAATCTCTACGGGGAAACGCTCGGTCTTGGAACGTGGCACGACGACCGCATCGAAATCGTGACAGCGGATGGCACCATATCCGAGGAAGAACTGAAAAGAAAGTACGGAAATCCAAACTTCAACGTCGACCGCCGCAAAGCCCGCAAAAAAGGAGCCCTCGACCTGCTCGAGATCCTCGGGGTCTTCCAGAGCCGCCCCTATATCATAGAAGAAAAATGTAAAAAATGCGGCGTCTGCGTCGAGAGCTGCCCGGTGGAAGGGAAAGCCGTCCGCTTTGATAACGGCCGCAGAAATCCGCCGGTCTACGATTATAAAAAGTGCATCCGCTGTTTCTGCTGTCAGGAAATGTGCCGCATCAGGCAATCCAGGTAAAGAAACACCGTCTGCCGTGGGGAAAATAAGGGAGCTATCCTACAAAGTGACTGGAAAAGCAAAAAGAGAAGTGTTATACTTGAAACCGGACAAAATTTAGTACAGGAGGAACAACACCATGGAATTAGAAACTTTAAGAAGTGATATGATAGCAGCAATGAAAGCCAAAGACAAAGCGAGAAAAGAGGCCATCTCTTCCTTGATCTCCGCAGCAAAGAAAGTAGCCATCGACGAGGGCTGCCGTGATGACATCAAACCGGAGCTCGTAGACCGTGTGATCTTAAAAGAGCTGAAAACCGTAAAAGAACAGATCGACACCTGCCCGGCATCCCGCGAGGATTTAAAGGCAGAGTACCAGTTCCGCTATGACGTCATCAGCGAGTACGCACCGAAACAGATGAGCGCAGACGAAGTCAAGGCCTACATTCAGGAAAAATTCGCAGACGTGCTGGCAACCAAAAACAAAGGCGCGATTATGAAAGCCGTTATGGCAGATATGAAAGGTAAAGCAGACGGAAAAGTCATCAACCAGACCGTTGCAGAACTGTGCAAATGAATATCATCAACATCGAACACATCAGCAAACTGTTCGGCGATAAGCTGATTTTTGACGATGCTTCCTTCGGCCTGCAGGAGGGCGACAAGGTCGGCATCGTCGGAATCAACGGAACCGGAAAATCCACGCTGCTGCGCATGGTAGCAGGAGAGGAGACCCCGGATTCCGGCCAGATTATCCGCCAGAACAACCTCAAAATGGCCTATCTTCCGCAGACACCGGAATTTCCAAAGGATGCCACCGTGCTGTCCTACGCCCTTTCCGGCGATGAGGAGGAATGGCAGGTGCAGAGCAACCTTGTACAGCTCGGTATCACCGAATACGACGCAAAACTCGACACCCTCTCGGGCGGCCAGCGCCGCAAGGTTGCCCTGGCAAAAGTGCTTGCGTCCGATTTTGACGTCCTGATCCTCGACGAGCCGACAAACCATCTCGACAATGCGATGCTCTCCTGGCTCGAGAATTACCTGAAAAATTACCGCGGAACCGTCTTTATGGTCACCCATGACCGTTATTTCCTGGATAAAGTGTCGAACCGCATCCTCGAAATCAGCCACGGAAAAATGTACAGCTACGATTCCAACTATTCCCGTTTTCTGGAACTGAAAGCTGAGCGCGAGGAGATGGAGCTCGCCTCTGAACGGAAACGCCAGAGCATCCTGCGCATGGAACTCGAATGGGCGAAACGCGGCTGCCGCGCAAGAAGCACAAAACAGCGCGCCAGACTCGAACGTCTCGAAGTACTCAAAAATGGCACGGCACCGACCGCAGACGCTGTCGTGGAGATGGATGCTGTCGAGACCCGCATGGGAAAGAAAACGATTGAATTCCATAACGTCAGCAAAGCCTTCGGCGATAAAACGCTGATGAAAGATTTCGAATACATCTTCCTGCGGAACCAGAGTGTCGGCATCATTGGCCCGAACGGCTGCGGAAAATCCACAATGCTGCGGATGATCACCGGAGAAGTCCTGCCGGATGCGGGAACCATCGAAATCGGCGACACGATCCGCATCGGCTATCTGGCACAGGAAGAGCCGGACATGGATACGAATCAGCGCGTGATCGACTACGTGAAAGATATCGCTGAGTATGTCCAGACCCGTGACGGCCGCATCAGCGCATCGCAGATGCTCGAACGCTTCCTGTTCACACCGGATATGCAGTACACCCCGATTTCCAAACTCTCCGGAGGCGAAAAACGGAGCTGTATCTCTTATCCGTCCTAGTGAGCGGCGCCAATGTTCTGATCCTCGACGAGCCGTCCAACAACGTTGATATCCCGACCCTGACCGTGCTTGAGGATTTCCTGAACACGTTCGTCGGCATCGTCATCACCGTTTCCCACGACCGCTATTTCCTGGATAACGTCGTGGACCGCATCTTCGAATTTGACGGAAACGGAAATCTTCTGCAGTACGAGGGCGGCTACACCGATTACCTCGAAGCAAAAGAACGCCGTTTCGGCGGAAGTGCGGAAGAAACGGCAAAAGCAGCGCCGTCCAAAACGTCCGCGGACGAACCTGCAAAGCCAAAGAACAATGACTGGAAGCAGAACCGTCCGACCCGCCTGAAATTTACGTTCAAAGAACAGCGGGAGTACGAGACCATCGATGACGATATCGCCGCACTCGAGGAAAAGATTGCATCGCTTGACGATCAGATGCTCAAAAACGCCACCAACTCTGCAAAGCTCGCCGAACTGATGGCGGAAAAAGAGAGGACCGAAGCTGCTCTGGAAGAAAAAACCGAGAGATGGGTTTATCTCACCGACCTCGCAGAACAGATTGAGGCGCAGAATCAGAAATAAAAGAAGTAAAGGAACTGTCCGCAGAAGAGAAAAAATATGCGGGCCGTTCCTTCTTTTTTATCGAGAAATTCGACGCGGAATTACCAGAAGTTGTAAAAAACTTGTATTTTTCCCTGAACACCCACAGAAAATCTGGACAGAATGCCCAATCGGTGTTATAATTCAAATACTGGACATAGTGGCATTGCCATGCCTTATCCGGGTTTTTCGAAGCGCGGAGGCAACCGAAACCCGGCAGAACACCAACCTGAGAAAAGCCAAAGTAATTTTTGGTCATCATTTTTTAAGGAGGATAAAATCAAATGGCTAGAAAGATGAAAACCATGGATGGTAACCAGGCTGCAGCACATGCGTCTTATGCGTATACCGACGTAGCAGCTATTTACCAATTACCCCTTCATCCGTTATGGCGGAGCATACCGATGAGTGGGCAACCCAGGGAAGAAAGAACATTTTCGGACAGGAAGTTCAGGTAACTGAGATGCAGTCTGAGGCAGGAGCAGCAGGTGCAGTACACGGATCACTGGCAGCCGGAGCTCTTACCACAACCTACACCGCATCCCAGGGACTTCTTCTGATGATCCCGAACCTTTATAAAATTGCCGGCGAGCAGCTCCCGGGCGTATTCAACGTATCCGCTCGTGCCCTTGCAAGCCACGCACTTTCCATCTTCGGAGATCATTCAGACGTTTACGCCTGTCGTCAGACCGGAGTCGCAATGCTCTGCGAATCCAGCGTACAGGAGGTTATGGACCTGACACCGGTTGCACACTGTGCAGCACTGAAAGGCAAAGTTCCATTTATCAACTTCTTCGACGGATTCCGTACCTCCCACGAGATTCAGAAAATCGAGACATGGGATTACGAAGATCTGAAAGACATGGTAGATATGGATGCAGTAGATGCATTCCGTAAACATGCCCTGAACCCGAACCATCCGTGCCAGAGAGGATCCGCACAGAACCCGGATATCTTCTTCCAGGCAAGAGAAGCATGTAACCCGTACTACGATGCTCTTCCGGCAATCGTACAGGAGTACATGGACAAAGTAAACGAGAAAATCGGAACCGATTATAAACTGTTCAACTACTATGGAGCAGCAGACGCTGAGCACGTCATCATCGCTATGGGTTCTGTCTGCGATACCATCGAGGAGACCATCGATTACCTCGTAGCAGCAGGCAAGAAAGTCGGCGTTGTAAAGGTACGTCTGTACCGTCCGTTCTCCGCAGAAGCACTCATCAATGCAATTCCGGAGACTGTAAAACAGATTTCCGTTCTGGACAGAACAAAAGAGCCGGGATCTCTTGGCGAGCCTCTGTACCTGGACGTAGTAGCAGCATTAAAAGGCAGCAGATTCGAGAGCACACCGGTATTCACAGGTCGTTACGGACTTGGTTCCAAGGACACCACACCGGCTCAGATCGTTGCTGTATATGAAAATACAGAGAAACAGAGATTTACCATTGGTATCGTAGACGATGTTACCAATCTGTCTCTGCCGGTTGGCGCTCCTCTGGTAACAACTCCGGAAGGAACCATCAACTGCAAATTCTGGGGACTTGGCGCAGACGGTACCGTAGGTGCAAACAAGAACTCCATCAAGATCATCGGTGACAACACAGACATGTACGCTCAGGCTTACTTCGATTATGACTCCAAGAAGTCCGGCGGTGTAACGATGTCTCACCTGCGTTTCGGAAAGAAACCGATCAAATCCACCTACCTGATCCACAAAGCAAACTTTGTTGCATGTCATAATCCTTCCTATGTGAACAAATATCACATGGTAGAGGAGCTGGTAGACGGAGGAACCTTCCTTCTGAACTGTCCATGGGATGAAGCAGGACTGGAAGAGCATCTGCCAGGTCAGGTAAAAGCATTCATCGCAAACCATAACATCAAATTCTATGTGATCGACGGCGTTAAGATCGGTATCGAGACCGGCATGGGACCGACCCGTATCAACACCATTCTTCAGTCTGCATTCTTCAAGCTTGCGAAGATCATTCCGGAAGAAAAAGCCATCGAACTCATGAAAGCAGCAGCAAAAGCTACCTATGGCCGTAAAGGTGATGATGTCGTAGCAAAGAACTGGGCAGCAATCGATGAGGGTGCAAAACAGATCAAAGAAGTTGCAGTTCCGGAAAGCTGGAAAAATGCAGCAGACGAAGGTCTGACCACAACTCATGCAGAGAGCGGCCGCGCTGACGCTGTTAAATTCGTAAATACCATCCAGGCAAAAGTAACTTCCCAGGAAGGAAACAACCTGCCTGTATCCGCATTTGCAGACTACGTAGACGGAACAACTCCGTCCGGCACATCCGCATACGAGAAACGTGGTATCGCCGTAAACGTACCTGTATGGAATCCGGAAAACTGTATCCAGTGTAACAGATGTTCCTTCGTCTGCCCGCACGCTGTTATCCGTCCGGTTGCCATGACCGCAGAAGAAGCAGCAGCAGCTCCGGAAGGCATCCAGACCATGCCGATGACCGGTATGCCGGACTACACCTTCACAATGGCTATTTCCCAGCTTGACTGTACCGGATGTGGTTCCTGTGCAAACGTATGCCCGGGCAAGAAGGGTGTGAAAGCACTGGCTATGGAAAGCCTTGCAGCACACGAAGCAGAGCAGAAATACTTCGATTATGCAGCAGCTCTTCCAGAGAAGACAGACGTTGTAGCAAAATTCAAAGAGAATACCGTAAAGGGCAGCCAGTTCAAGAAACCGCTGCTTGAGTTCTCCGGCGCATGCGCAGGCTGCGGCGAGACTCCTTACGCAAAACTGATCACCCAGCTGTTCGGTGACAGAATGTACATCGCAAACGCAACAGGATGCTCCTCTATCTGGGGTAACTCCTCACCGTCCACTCCTTACACTGTAAACGAGAAAGGACAGGGCCCGGCATGGTCCAACTCCCTGTTCGAGGACAACGCAGAGTTCGGTTATGGTATGCTTCTCGCTCAGAAAGCAATCCGCGGCGGCCTGAAAGCCAAAGTTGAGGATGTTATGAACTCCGAGAAAGCTCCGGAAGAAGTAAAAGCAGCATGCAAAGAGTATCTGGATACCTTTGACTGCGGCGCTACCAACGGAACTGCAACCGAGAAACTTGTAGAAGCAATCAAAGACGCTGACTGCGACGTTTGCAGAGACATCGTTAAGAACAAAGACTTCCTCGCTAAGAAATCCCAGTGGATCTTCGGTGGTGACGGATGGGCTTACGATATCGGATTCGGCGGCGTAGACCACGTACTTGCCAGCGGAAAAGATATCAACGTAATGGTATTCGATACCGAGGTTTACTCCAACACAGGCGGACAGTCCTCCAAAGCTACTCCGACCGGTGCAGTTGCACAGTTCGCAGCAGGCGGTAAAGAAACCAAGAAGAAAGATATGGCAAGCATCGCAATGAGCTATGGCTATGTATACGTAGCACAGATCGCTATGGGCGCTGATTACAATCAGGCAGTCAAAGCAATCGCAGAGGCAGAGGCATATCCGGGACCGTCCCTCATTATCGCTTACGCTCCATGTATCAACCATGGTATCAAGAAAGGTATGAGCAAAGCACAGACCGAGGAGCAGCTCGCTGTTCAGACCGGATACTGGCATTGCTTCCGCTTCAACCCGGCACTCGCTGCAGAAGGCAAGAGCGCATTCACACTGGATTCCAAGGCTCCGTCAGGAGATTATCAGGAATTCCTGAACGGCGAGGTACGTTACAACTCTCTGAAACGTGCAAACCCGGCGAAAGCAGAAAGACTGTTCGGCAAGAACGAGCAGGAAGCAAAAGACCGTTACACTTACCTGAACAAACTCGTAAAACTGTACGGCGCAGAAGAAGAGTAATTCTTTTTCCTTAAAAAGAATTTGAAAAAGGAGAGAAGTCATACTTGAGAGAGTATGGCTTCTTTCTTTTTGGGAGAAAAAATGAATTAGCGACATTTGGCAATAGTTTTGTATCGTTTGTCAACATTTTTATCCCGGAAAATGTTGACAAACGATACATTTTTGAGCAAGAAGGCTTTGAGATATGGTATAATGTGCGTATCACGATATAATGAGCGTTAGCGAGAGGAATTTTATTATGTTGAAAATATATCTTGGAGAAATGAAAGGTGCAATCTATCATCCACCAACCTATTTTGATAATTGTTATGAAGATGAATGGCTGACCACGCCACTGGCAAAAGAAATGATCCGCGATGTGGATCGCTCGGAGGTAATCAGTGCGCATCTGATTGACAGCCCGGTGCTTGGTCCGATTCCACCGAAAGATTTATCCGGAGGAATCAAAACGTTGCTGCTGATGGCATACGATACAGACGGAAAGATCTTTAATGCCTCCGTATGTGGAGATAATTGTGCAAAATGGATTTTAAAATTAGGAGAGCAAAAGGATCTGACGATTAATCTGCGTCATGTGATGCGGTTTGGCAAAGATCCTTTTGAAATCCTGATTTTAAATACAGGGACTATTGTGCGGAATATGTCCGAATTTGTAGATGTTGCCGAGGCTTATGTATAGGTGGATGTATGAAGGGAAAGAAAAGAGTTATTATTCAAAATAACAGAGTTCATTATGAATTTGTGATAAAGCGTAATATTACAATCGTCCAGGGGGATAGTGCATCAGGAAAAACAACACTGGTAAATATGATCCGGCAGGCAGAAAATTTAGGGGAGTCCAGCGGAATCAACGTTTCCTGTGAAGTACCGTGCAGAGTGCTGGAAGGTGTTAATTGGAAAATTATTTTGGAAAACAGCCGGGAAAGCATCTTTTTCATAGACGAGGAGAATTATTTTATAAAAACAGAAGAATTTGCTTCTGCCATACGGGGTTCAGAAAACTATTTTGTATTGATTACGAGAGAAAACTTATATAATTTGCCGTATAGTGTAGAAGAGATTTATGGATTGCATGTTTCCGGAAAATACAGAGATACCAGAAAAATATATCAGAAAATGTATCAGATCTATCCCAAAACAGCACGGCTTCCTGTTAGAGTACAAAAAAATAATTACGGAAGATTCCAATTCTGGGTATCAATTTTTTGAAAATGTATGTGCAGAAAGGAATATTACATGTGAAAGCGCTGGTGGAAAAACAAAAATACCGGAAATGATCGGCAAGGCAGGAACAGAAGAAACCTGTATTATTGCGGACGGTGCTGCAATTGGAGCAGAAATGAATCTTCTCAGCAATAAAATAGAGGAAAAACAGAACGTACATTTATATTTACCGGAGTCTTTTGAATGGCTGATTTTAAATTCAGATCTTTTACAGGACAAAGAGGTTCGTAAAATTCTGGAAAATCCAGAAGATTATATCGACAGCACAGAGTTTTTTAGCTGGGAACAATATTTTACAAAATTGCTGATTCAGAAAACAGAAGGAACATATTTGCAGTATAAAAAAGCAAAATTAAATCCATCTTATTTGCAGGATAAAAATAAAAAACAAAATACTGGAGAGTAATACAAGGGATTCAGTGGAAAATAAAATCCTTAAAATAGCAAAAATAATGAAAGAATAGAGAGAAGAACATGAACTATACAATTTATGACTATCTCGGCCTGTTTTTCTTTTACGCCTTCCTTGGATGGCTTCTGGAAACTTCTGTGGCCGCGATCCGGAAAAAACATATGGTAAACAGAGGATTCTTAAATGGTCCGCTCTGCGCCATCTATGGAATCACAGCTGTCTTTATGACACGTTATCTGTATGAACTGCAGTCAAGCCCCGTCTTTTTGTTCCTTGGCTGTATGATTATCGCTACCGCAGCCGAGTGGCTGGCCGGTCACGCGCTGGAACGCATTGGCCATGGCAAATGGTGGACTATTCCAATAAAAAATGGAACATGGACGGCTATATCTGCCTCCAGTATTCTGTACTCTGGGGAATTTTAGGACTGCTTGCCATGAAAATCGGCAATCGCCTCTGCTTTACAGTTCTTCATTTAATTCCGGCCGGTTTCCTGCATATCACATCCTGGATTCTCTTTGGTATATTGGTAGTAGATGCCGTCGGTTCCTATGCTGTTCTGCACCACATCACGAAAAAAATGCCGCGGATCAGCGCTATGAACGATCAGATCGACGCCTTCACCAGACGCCTTTCTGTCCGTGTTTACCGCTATCTGGAGCGTCGTGTGGAACGTGCCTATCCGGCCGTACAGCCAGTTCCGGAGAAAAAAGAGAAAACAGAAACCGGCGTATTTGCCGAAGGATGCAGCTTTTACAAAATCGTTCTTCTCTTCATCATCGGCGCATTTTTGGGCGATATTACAGAAACCATATTCTGCCGCATCACCGCCGGTGTCTGGATGAGCCGCAGCAGCCTTGTCTGGGGCCCGTTCAGCATCGTCTGGGGCCTGGCCATCGCCCTCGCTACCTGGTTCCTCTACAACTACCGCGACCGCTCCGATGGATTCCTGTTTGCCTTTGGTACCTTCCTCGGCGGAGCCTACGAATACATCTGCAGTGTGTTCACCGAAATCGTATTCGGAAAAGTCTTCTGGGACTACAGCGACATTCCCTTCAACCTCGGAGGCCGTATCAACCTCCTGTACTGTTTCTTCTGGGGAATAGCCGCCGTCGTCTGGCTCAAAAAATTCTATCCTGTCATTTCGCGCTGGATTGAAAAAATCCCGATGAAATTCGGAGAAATCATCACTTGGATCCTGATCGTGTTCATGGTGGCCAACATGCTCGTATCTACCCTTGCTCTCGCCCGATACGACGAACGCGCCCACCAAAAGCCCGCAGCTAATGCCATCGAGCAGACCATAGATGCCCATTTCCCGGACGCCCGAATGGAAAAAATCTACCCCAATGCCAAAGCGATTAACTAGAATGTGTTAAAAAACATTTCCGTAGTCTGCACGCCCCAATTACAGACTACAAAAAGCCCTCTCCCGCCGTCATGCAAAGTCAGGCCCCGTTTCGACAGCTTTGGTCTGCGCGGTCCGTCACCCCAAAAGAAAACCTTTGGCAACCCACCAAAAGTATGATATAATGTCACATAGATATTTTAGGGATACCATATCCTCTAAGAGCGAAGAAAGGACTCAACCACAAATGACAGTAGACAACAGCTTCACAATGAAGAAATTTCAAAGCATGGAAATCATCTATGTCACATTTTCCCAGATCACGAAACTCCCATACGTAGAGTGCGATCCGGAAACCTTTGACGATCAGGTATATATGTTTACCGAAGAAGAAGCAGCTAAAGAATTTGCAAAATCCTATGTAGAGAAGAATACCCCGCTGCTTACCGTAAAAGTACTGCGCAAGCAGATGCCGAACTTCTATATGGGCCTCTACGCAGAAGGTGTCAACATGGTCATCTTCCACGAAGGCGATCAGACCCGCCGCATCGAGCTGGAGCAGATCTTCCCGAAACCGGACATGGAAAAAATGAACAAACAGCATCTTCCAGTCCTCAACCCTGGCGTACAGCTCACTGTAGTCTATTTCCTGCAGGAGCTCCGCAAACCAAACCAGAGAAGAGACGATGCCGAGCGCATGCAGCACCTGCGTGAACTCGAAGAAGAAATGCTTGTCAACCTGATGCGAAGCAAATTCATCCTTGCCATCGACATCTCCCAGGTACAGGGCGAATTCGATCCGGCCAACCCGGGACCGGATGTGCGCATCCCGTACATCAAAAACCAGAACGAAGAAATCTTCCAGCCATTGTTCTCCGATATCGGTGAATTCCAGAAATTCCGTCCGGATCCGCAGGCAAAACTCCGGCTGGCAGCCATCCCGTTCCAGCACCTTCTGCCGTACCTGATGAAACAGGCCAAAGGCTTCGTCATCAACCCGTCCGGCTTCAACCTTCTGTTGACCAGAGAACAGCTCCAGAGAATCATGGGAGCCAGGCGCAGAGCGTCCGCCCGAATCTCGAGGCGATGATGGCACAGGCTGCCGCAGCTCAGGCGCAGAGAAATGCGCAGAACAATGCTGCAAATGACGAAGTAAAAGATCATGTGGATGAGGCGGAAACTACCGACGCAGAAACAGACCACGAAGAATAAAAACCGACAGGGCCGCAGAAAATCCCAGTAAACGGGCACTGCGGTCCGTTTTTGACTGCATAAAACCGGAAATAATAAAGAAAAACAAGAAAGGATATACAAAAATGAACGCAGAACATTGCAAAGCCTATACCCTGCTGCAGGAACAGCAGATTGATGATATCCACGCACATGGCTACCTCCTTCGCCACAACAAAAGCGGAGCCCGCGTGCTGCTTCTCGAGACGGAGGATGACAACAAAGTATTCAACATTGCCTTCCGTACCCCGCCGGCCGACAGCACCGGCGTAGCCCACATCCTCGAGCACAGCGTCCTCTGCGGCTCCCGCGAATTCCCGTTAAAGGATCCCTTCGTAGAACTCGTCAAAGGATCCCTGAACACCTTCTTAAATGCTATGACCTACCCGGATAAAACCATGTACCCGGTAGCCAGCACCAACGATGCCGACTTCCAGAACCTGATGCATGTCTACATGGACGCCGTATTCTACCCGAACATTTACAAACACGACGAAATCTTCCGTCAGGAAGGCTGGAGCTATCATCTGGAAAGCAAAGACGGCCCGCTGACCTACAACGGTGTTGTATACAACGAGATGAAAGGAGCCTTCTCCTCCGCAGACGATGTCCTGGAGCGTGAAACCTTCAACACCCTGTTCCCGGACACTCCGTACGGCGTAGAATCCGGCGGAGATCCGTCCTGCATCCCGAACCTGACCTACGAAAACTTCCTGAATTTCCATCAGACCTATTACCATCCGTCCAACAGCTATATCTACCTGTACGGAAACATGGATATGGAAGAAAAACTGGCATGGATGGATGAAAAATACCTGTCCCATTTTAATGCAAAAGAAGTAAAATCCGAAATTCCGTATCAGAAACCATTTGCAGAGACCCTCGACATTGTACACGAGTACCCGGTACTCGACGGCGATCCGCTTGAAAACAATGCGTACCTGTCCTACAACATGGTCATCGGCAGCGGTCTGGATGTAAAATTAAACGTGGCATTTTCTGTTCTGGAGTATGCACTCCTTGACGCACCGGGAGCCCCGGTCAAACAGGCACTCCTTGACGCACACATCGGAAAAGATGTTTACGGCTCCTACGAGGACGGCATCCTGCAGCCATTCTTCTCCATCGTAGCCAAGAACGCCGATGAAAATGAGAAAGAAAAATTCCTGTCCATCATCCGCGGCACCCTCGAGGATATCGTGAAAAACGGCATGGATCAGAAAGCCATCGAGGCAGGCATCAACTATTTCGAATTCCGTTTCCGTGAGGCGGACTTCTCCAGCTTCCCAAAGGGCCTGATGTACGGCATCGACGTCTTCGACAGCTGGCTGTACGACGAGAACAAACCGTTCGCCTACCTGCAGCAGCTTGCGATCTACGATGAGCTGAAAAAACTGGCAAAAGAAGGCTATTTCGAAAACCTGATCCAGACGTATCTGCTGGACAACACCCATGCCTCCATCGTGACCCTCATTCCAAAGACCGGTCTTGCCGCAGAAAATGATGCAAAGACCGCAGAAAAACTGCAGAAATACAAAGAGAGCCTGTCAAAAGAAGAGATCGAGAAAATCATTGCTGACACCAAAGAGCTGGCAGCATATCAGGAAGAAGAGGAGAGCGAGGAAGCACTCGAGACGATTCCGCTCCTGAAACGAAGCGATATCAAACGTGAGTCTGTCAAACTTTACAATGACGAGCATGAAGTCGATGGAACGACGGTTCTTCATCACAACGTATTCACGAACGGCATCGGTTACTTAAGCTTGCTGTTTGATACGAAAAATGTGCCGAACGATCTGATCCCGTACATGGGCGTATTAAAATCCGTTCTCGGCTATGTGGACACCGAACACTACACCTACGGCGAGCTGTTCAACGAGATCAATGCACAGACCGGCGGCATCAACTGCGGACTGCAGGTATTCCGCATTCCGGAAAATGATGACGACTGCCGCAGAATGTTTGGCATCCGCGCGAAATTCCTGTACGACAAACTGGATTTCGTCATGAAAATGATCGAGGAAATCCTGAACACCTCCCGCCTGGATGATGAGAAACGTATTCACGAGATCATCGCCAGCATGAAATCCGGCCTGCAGAACCGCCTGTCTTCCGCCGGAAATGCAACGGCTGTGATGCGTGCAGCTTCCTATTACTCCCCGATGAGCAATTTCCAGGACCGCATCGCAGGCATCGGCTTCTACCAGCTCTTAAAAGATCTGGACGAGAACTTCGATGAGAAAAAAGCAGAACTGATTAAAAATCTGCAGACCCTGATGAAATACATCTTCCGCAAAGAGAATCTGACCGTCTCCTATACCGCAGACGAGACAGGCTACGCACCGCTGGAAGAAAAAATCGCAGCATTCAAAGAGAATCTGTACACCGACGAAGTGGAGCCGGGCAGCATTGTGTATGACTTTGAACAGAAAAACGAAGCCTTCCAGACCTCCGGCCAGGTACAGTACGTGGCACTCTGTGGAAACTTCGAGCGCGAAGGCTACGACTACACAGGAGCCCTGCGCATCCTGCGTGTCATGCTGAGCTATGACTATCTGTGGATCAACATCCGTGTCAAAGGCGGCGCTTACGGCTGCGGCGGAGCTTTCGGAAGAGGCGGAAACGCGTGCATTTCTTCCTACCGTGACCCGAACGTCGGAAGAACCCTTGAAGTATACCGCGGTATCGGCGATTACGTGCGCAATTTCGAAGCAGACGAGCGCCAGATGACCAAATACATCATCGGAACGATCAGCGAACTCGACGTCCCGATGAACCCGTCCGCAAAAGGCCAGACCTCCGAGAGCGCATGGTTCAACGGCATCACCGAAGCAGACTTCCAGCAGGAGAGAGATCAGATCCTCGATGCAACCCTGGACGACATTCATGCACTGGCAGACCTTGTAGATGCAGCCTTAAAACAGAACAACATCTGCGTTGTCGGAAGCGAAGCAGCCATTCAGAAAGAGAAAGAACTGTTTAAGAACGTAGAGAACTTATAAATGAGGAGAAGAGACAGCAATGGAAAACAATGCAAATTATAAATCCGGCTTTGTAGCCCTGATTGGCCGTCCGAACGTGGGAAAATCCACGCTGATGAACCACCTGATCGGACAGAAGATTGCGATTACATCCAAGAAACCGCAGACCACCCGCAACCGCATCCAGACCGTTTATACGTGTGACGAGGGACAGATCGTGTTCCTCGACACACCGGGTATCCACAAGGCGAAAAATAAGCTCGGCGAGTACATGGTCGATGTAGCCGAGAAAACGTTAAAAGAAGTCGATGTGATTCTCTGGCTGGTAGAGCCGAGCAACTTCATCGGAGCAGGAGAGCGTCATATCGCAGAGATCCTGGAGAAAGTCAATGCGCCGGTCATCCTCATTATCAACAAGACCGATACCGTGGAGAAAGACAAAATCCTGGAATTCATCGATACGTACCGCAAGCTGTTCCAGTTTGCCGAGATCATTCCGTGCTCGGCACTCCGCCATCAGAACACCGATGACATCATTCCGAGCATCTTCAAATATCTGCCGTACGGCCCGCAGTTCTACGATGAGGACACCATCACCGATCAGCCGATGCGCCAGATCGTGGCTGAGATCATCCGCGAGAAAGCACTGTACGCCTTAAACGAAGAGATCCCGCACGGCATCGCCGTTGTGATCGACCAGATGAAAGACCGCCCGAACGGAAAAATCGTTGATATTGATGCGACCATCATCTGCGAGCGCGATTCCCACAAGGGCATCATCATCGGAAAACAGGGCGCGATGCTCAAGAAGATCGGAAGCAACGCGCGGTATGAGCTGGAGCAGATGCTGGAGCAGAAAGTCAACCTGAAGCTCTGGGTCAAAGTCAAAAAAGACTGGCGCGACAGCGATTTCCTCGTGAAGAACTTCGGATATGATAAAAAGAAACTCGATTTATAATATTGCATTATAATAAGGAAGAAACATGCGAGAACCAATCAATGTAAGCGGAATGGTATTATCCGCCTCCCCGGTCGGAGAGTATGACAAGCGCGTCGTGATCCTGACCCGGGAGCTCGGCAAAATCACCGCCTTCGCGCGCGGCGCCCGCCGCATGAAAAGCCCGCTGATGGCCGTCTCCAATCCGTTCGTCTTCGGCGAGTTTCAGGTTTACGAGGGCCGTGACAGCTACACCCTCTCCGGCGCAAACATTAAAGAATACTTCCTCGACCTGGCGCAGATGCAGCCCGGCGTTTATTACGGCTTTTATTTTCTGGAACTGGCCGAATATTTCGGCCAGGAAGGAAACGATGAAACCCAGATGCTGAACCTTCTGTACGTGACGATGAACGCCATCCGCCGCGGAAAACAGGACCTCCGCCTGATCCGGTGCATCTTCGAACTGCGGACGATCACAATCAGCGGAGAAGCACCGCAGATGTTCTCCTGCATGGAGTGCGGCACGAAAGAGAATCTGATCGTTTTCTCCCTGCGCGACAGCGCCATCTACTGCCCAAACTGTGGAAAAACCATCAGAGATCCATGGCCGCTGCAGCCGGGCACCGTGCTGGCATGCCGCTATATCATTGCGGCACCGCTCGCGAAGCTGTATGGTTTTACCGTAAATGAAGAGATCCTGGACGAACTGGAACGATTGCTGCGTGCATATCTCCATCGCTATGTCGAAAAGAAGATGAAAACATTACAGATTCTGGATGTGATGAAATAATATAAAATGTAATAATTTGCAAAAATGTGAAATAATTATGTCCAAAAGTGTGTCCACACCTTTACAAATAAGTAGAAATGGGATAGAATATTTGGAATAAAGAAAAAAATGGTTCTGTATTCGTCACAGAAGATATTGCAAATGCATAGTACCAGAAAAAATGAGAAGGTTTTAGTGAAAATGGTAATATAAAAGCTAGAAAAACTATGCGAAACAAGAGAATGTTACGAGTACGGCGAAAAAAATACGACAGGGGAGAAAGGTATGTACAAAAAATCATCCACAGGATGGCTGAAGCATCTGGATTTTATGGTTCTTGATATTATCTGTCTTCAGCTGGCTTTCGTCATGGGTTATTTCTTAAGACATCACAGTTTTAAGCCATATGGAAGCCCAATTTACCGAAATGAGGCTATCGTATTCGCTCTGATCCAGCTGATGATCATGTTTTTTGACGATTCCTTCAAAAACGTCATGAAGCGCGGATACCTCGTGGAAATCGGAATGACTGTAAAAAATATGGTATACATCATCGTTCTTGGTGTATTCTACCTGTTCCTGATTCAGGAGGGAGATCAGTTCTCCAGAGCAACCATTATGCTGACCGGTGCTCTGTACGGAATGCTTTCCTATCTGATGCGCATCGGATGGAAGGCTGTGGTAAAGAAACGCAGCAGCGGGGAACACAGCGGCCGTTCGCTTCTGATCATCACGACCGAAAAACAGTCACAGTCCGTTGTAAAGAGCATGCTGGATTTCGATTACATCGGCGTTCGTCCGACTGGCGTTGTTCTCGTAGACCAGGACAGAACCGGACACAAAATCCACGGCGTACCGGTGGTATCGAACCTTGCAGATGCAGCTGAGTATGTCTGCCGTGAGTGGTTCGACGAAGTGCTGATCGTTCTGCCGGAAGGCAGAGAAATCCCGCAGAAAGTATTCGACGCATTCGCCGAGATGGGCATTACGATCCACGTAAAAATTGCGGACGTGAACGAAATGCAGGAAAAAATCTGACTGTAGAGCGCATGGGCAACTATACCGTGGTCACCACCTGCATCAATATGGCAAGCGCAGGACAGCTTGTGCTGAAACGAATCATGGACATCTGCGGCGGTCTTGCCGGATGTATTCTGACCGGAATCATCTTCCTGTTCGTTGCCCCTGCGATTTATATCAAGTCTCCGGGCCCGATCTTCTTCTCACAGTACCGTGTCGGAAAGAACGGAAGAAAATTCAAAATTTACAAGTTCCGTAGCATGTACATGGATGCGGAAGAGCGGAAAAAAGAACTGATGAAACAGAACCGCGTCAGCGATGGTCTGATGTTCAAAATGGAGAATGACCCGCGTGTCATCGGAAGCGAAAAAGGACCAGGCAAAGGAATCGGAAACTTTATCCGCAAAACCTCGCTGGATGAATTCCCGCAGTTCTTCAATGTGTTAAAAGGCGACATGAGCCTTGTAGGAACCGTCCGCCGACAGTGGATGAGTGGGAGAAATATGAGCTCCATCACAGAGCAAGACTGGCAATCAAGCCGGGACTGACTGGTATGTGGCAGGTAAGCGGACGAAGCGAGATTACAGATTTTGAAGAGGTTGTAAAACTGGATACGAAGTACATTTCAGAATGGTCCTTTATGCTGGATATTAAGATTTTGTTTAAAACTGTACTGATTGTATTAGGCCAGAAAGGTTCTATGTAAAAAAATGAAAAATGGAGATATATTGTAGTTTTGGGAGTAGTGTGGTAAAATAAAGGTAAATTTTAAGAAAAATTTATGAATGGAAGCGCAAAGAAGTCCTGATGACGGCGAAAAGGAAAAAGGCTTCCTTTGACAGGTGGTCCAAATAATGTTAATTATTTGGACCTTTTTATGTGAACTTCCTGAAATATTAACTCTCGTTTCGACATGTTCTTGCTTTAAGCCAGTTGTAGCATACTTTAAAAGGAATTTTATGAGAGTTAATTTTATAGGAAGTTCACATATATACTACCACAAAAGTAATTATCTTTCACTGACAACTATCCTAACACACAGGGGATTGAAAAAGTCATAAAGTTATGGTATAATCGAAAACAAAAGTTCATGAAAAATGAAAGAAGGAAGTATATGAACAACTCAAAACAAGATATATTGAACAACCTGATAAAAGAACCCTTCATCAATCAGCGTATCCTTGCCGCACAGACCGGCCATTCGCTTGGAATCGTCAATCGTTCGATCAAGGAACTGATTTCAGAAGGTTACCTGGATGAAGAGATCCGTCCGACGGAAAAGACACTGCGTGAGGCAAAAGAGAAAGCGCCGAAAAACGCCATTATCCTTGCCGCCGGATTTGGTATGCGGATGGTTCCGATTAATTACAGAGACACCGAAAGGACTTCTGGAAATCAAGGGAGAGCGGCTGATAGAGCGCACAATCCGTCAGCTTCATGAAGTCGGCATTACGAGATTTACGTCGATTGTCGGATTTATGAAAGAGCAGTATGG
>ENA-OQHY01000292-OQHY01000292.1-human-gut-metagenome-genome-assembly--contig:-NODE-292-length-29287-cov-2.617250_pt1 | contig 29287 bp, 40 predicted proteins | sample MGYA00242570_ERZ504733 | MGnify/ENA primary metagenome ERZ504733 (study PRJEB26092, sample SAMD00036219) | human gut metagenome | host: Homo sapiens | study: EMG produced TPA metagenomics assembly of... | reverse complement strand
GCCTGGGTCTGAAAGTTAACGCCGGGCATGGCCTGACCTACCATAACGTCAAGGCCATTGCAGCCCTGCCGGAAATGCATGACGCATGATATCGGCCACGCTATTATTGGCCGTGCGGTAATGAGTGGCTGAAAGAGGCGGTCTCAGAAATGAAACGCCTGATGCTGGAAGCGCGTCAGTAATGGCTATTCTGGGCTTAGGCACCGATATCGTTGAAATAGCCGCATTGAAGCGTGATAGCCCGTAGCGGCGATCGCCTGGCACGACGCGTGCTGAGCGATAACGAATGGGCCATCTGGGAGACGCATCAGCAGCCGGTACGTTTTCTGGCCAAGCGCTTTGCCGTCAAAGAGGCGGCAGCCAAAGCCTTCGGCACCGGTATTCGTAACGGTCTGGCGTTTAATCAGTTTGAAGTGTTTAACGATGAGCTGGGTAAACCGCGCCTGCGTTTATGGGGTGAGGCGCAAACGCTGGCAGAGAAACTCGGCGTAAATCACATGCACGTGACGCTCGCGGATGAACGCCACTACGCCTGCGCGACGGTGATTATCGAAAGTTAAAGTTTGTCCGCGTGATGCAGCAGGACAAATTTATCCCAAAGCTGCTCTTCGCTCTCGACGTGTGCCGGATCTTTCAGGATGGTATTGGGGATTGGGCACACTTTCTGACAGGTCGGCGTTTCGTAGTGGCCGATGCATTCAGTGCAGCGGTCGCTGTTAATCTCATAAATGCTCTCGCCCATCGAAATCGCCTGGTTCGGGCATTCCGGTTCGCACATATCGCAATTGATGCATTTTTTGGTGATTAACAGCGCCATCAGGAAATTCTCAGAAACAACACAAACAGGGCGGGCATTATACGCTCATTACCTGTTCAAACCAGTTTTTTTACCAGCTCTTCACTGTGCCGGATACGCTCTGGCGCGTGTTCCAGATCCTGTTGCACCAGGGCCATAAACAGAAGGTCGGTCAACATCATTTGCGCACTTGTCGAGGAGATCGCCGCGCTGCGCGTGGCCTGCTCTTCCGCGATAGTATATAAACAGCGCGTAGCCCGCTGCTGCAGCGCGTTGGGAGTAAACCCGGTGATGGCCAGAATCTTACCGCCTACGCGTAAGGCTTCATCGGTAGCCATATTGATCTCGCGGCGTTCGCCGGAATAGGAGATCGCCAGCAGCAGATCGTTAGCATCCATCGCCTGCACGGTCGCCAGCAGGGCGTGCATATCCTGCTCGACAATGGCGTTGTAACCTATTTTTGTCAGCTTCCAGCCAAAGTTACGTGCCACCAGTCCGGACGCGCTATCCCGGTCAAAATAATACGTCGCGCTGCACGCAGCATCGCCACGCTTTCCAGTAATTTTTCTTCGGTATTCACATCAAGGGTGGCATGCATGGCCGCGACATTCTCTTTGATGAGCTTCTCTCCCACCAGACGCATCGGGTCATCGCCACGAATCTGATTATGCACCGGCATCGACTGCGGATTGGGGTTACTCACCAGCGCTTCGCTAATCGCCACCTTGAGAGCCGGGAAGCCTTTAAAGCCAATCTTCTGGGCAAATTTCACCACGCTCGACTGACTCACTCCGGCCTCACTCGCCAGCTGCTGCGAGCTGAGATGGCGGGCATGGTCGGGCTGAGAGAGCAGAAAATCCGCCAGCTTTTTATCGCTTTGAGCAAAGCCTGCATAACGCTGGCGAATGCGAATTAAACAGTTCATAGGTTCTCCTGGCGAAATTGTGATTGTCTGCGCAAATACGAATTTTGCTCGCCTGAATGAATTTTATATTCCATTATAGTGAGATTATTATGAATTAAAAATTCTTGAGGTACAAAAGATGAATCTTGGCTCACTTGTTTCTGAAACGCGTAACCCACAAACCATGGATCTGGATGCGCTCAGCACCCTGGAGCTGGTTAACCGTTTTAATCAACAGGATACGCTGGTCGCGCAGGCAGTGAAAGAGACATTACCCGAGGTGGCGAAAGCTGTCGATGCGGCAGCGGAAGCACTGAAGGCCGGTGGTCGCATTATCTACATGGGCGCCGGAACCAGCGGGCGTCTTGGTGTGCTGGATGCCTCTGAATGCCCGCCAACGTTTGGTGTGCCGCACGGTCTGGTGGTCGGGTTGATTGCTGGCGGCCTGGCGCGCTGCTGAAAGCCGTGGAAGGAGCGGAAGACAACAAACAGCTCGGCGAGGATGACCTGAAGGGGCTAAATCTGACCGCTCAGGATCTGGTTGTTGGGCTGGCGGCCTCCGGGCGTACGCCGTACGTTATCGGCGGTCTGGAGTATGCCAACAAGACGGGCTGCACCACGGTGGCGATTTCCTGTAATCCTGGCTCGCCGATTGCGCAGGTCGCTGCTATCGCTATCTCTCCGGTTGTCGGCCCGGAAGCGTTAACCGGCTCTACGCGTCTGAAATCCGGCACCGCGCAAAAGCTGGTGCTCAACATGATCTCCACTGGCGCGATGGTGAAGTTTGGCAAGGTTTATCAGAACCTGATGGTGGATATGCAAGCGACCAACGTCAAGCTGGTGGACAGAGCCTGCCGTATGGTCATGGAGGCGACGGGAGCAAGCCGCGAAGAGGCGGAAGCAGTACTGAAACAAACCGATCACGATGTTAAACCGGCCATTCTGATGATCCTGAGCGGACTGGACGCTGCGGCCGCCAGAGCAAGGCTCAATGCCCATAACGGGTTCTTACGGGCGGCATTAGAAAACTAACAGAGGCGTGTATGGACAAAACAGCAGCGCTCGCCAGCGATATCCTGCAGGGGATCGGTGGGGAAAAAAATATTCAGCGTCTGGAAAACTGCATGACGCGCGTGCGCGTCGAGGTGCATAACGACGAGCAGCTTGATGTGCCGCGTCTGAAGCAGCTTTCCGGCGTGAGTGGTTACGTTAAACAGGGGCAACAGCACCAGCTGATTGTCGGGCCGGGAAAGGCGGCGCAGGTTGTGGATGCCATGCGTGCGCTGATGGTCGGCGGCGAAAGCGTGGCGATCGATGACGTCGAACGTACGAAGGCGCAGGCAAAGGCCGATACAAAGCCCCATGAGCGATGCGCTGCGACAACTGGCCAACGTCTTTATTCCGCTGATCCCGGCGTTTATTGCCTCTGGCTTAATCACCGGGATCATCAATATTCTTAAGCGTCCGGATATCGTAGGGGACTTCGCGACCCAGTATCCTAATTTATTAGGCATTCTCGGGATTTTCGGCAGCGCCGTGTTTGCCATCATGAACATTCTGGTGGGGGTCAACACCGCGAAGGTCTTTGGCGGCTCGCTGGCCATGGGCGGGGTGATGGCAGGTATTCTGTCCAGCCCACAACTGGCGCAGATAACCCTGTTTGGTGAGGCGCTCCAGCCTGGCCGCGGCGGGGTGATTGCCGTGCTGCTGGTGGTCATCCTGATGTGCTGGATCGAGAAGAAACTGCGCACCCTCCTGCCTGGATCAATTGAGCTGATCCTCAATCCACTGTTAACGACATTGATCACCGGTAGCGTGGCTATTGTGGCGTTGCAACCGCTGGGGGGCTGGATCTCTGAGGCCATCGCCCATGGCGCATCGCTGGCTATCGATCGCGGCGGTCTGTTAGTGGGTGCCGTGCTGTCAGGCACCTTCTTGCCGCTGGTACTGACCGGTCTGCATCAGGGGCTGGTGCCGATCCACGTCGAGCTGGTGCAGGCGCACGGTTACAACGCGCTGCTGCCCATCCTGTCGATGGCTGGCGTGGGGCAGGTCGGGGGCGCGATTGCCGTACTGATGAAAACCCGCAACGCGCGGCTGAAAAAAGTGATCAAAGGTGCGCTGCCGGTCGGATTACTCGGAATTGGCGAGCCGCTGATTTTCGGCGTCACGCTGCCGCTGGGGAAACCGTTCCTCGGTGCCTGCCTGGGAGGGGCGGTAGGCGGAGCGCTGATCAGCTACTGGAAAGTGGCAACGGTGATCACCTTCGGGATCTCCGGGCTGCCGCTGGCGCTCACCATCGTGACCGGAAAAGTTATGCTCTATCTGTTAGGCTATCTGGTAGCGGTGATCGCCGGGTTCCTGTTTACCTGGCTGTTAGGATTCAACGATCCAGAGGAGTAAGGTTTGGCAAATCACGAGCGTCGCGTTGTTTTTTTCGACCTGGACGGTACGCTGCATCAGCAGGATATGTTTGGTACGTTTATGCGCTACCTGCTGCGGCGTCAGCCTTTGAATGCGCTGCTCGTATTACCTCTCTTACCCGTAATTGGCATTGCGCTGCTGCTAAAAGGTCGGGCAGCGCGCTGGCCAATGAGCCTGTTGCTCTGGGGCTGTACCTTTGGGCGCAGCGAAGCGCGGCTTAAACAGCTTCAGCAGGACTTTGTGCACTGGTTTCGCGGGCATGTGACCGCGTTTCCGGTTGTTCAGGCAAGGCTCACCAGCTATCTCGACGCGAACGATGCCGACATCTGGTTGATTACCGGATCCCCGCAAGCGCTGGTGGAACAGGTCTATTATGATACCCCGTGGCTGCCGCGGGTGAATCTTATCGCCACGCAAATTACCCGCGGGTACGGTGGATGGGTACTGACCATGCGCTGCCTGGGACATGAAAAGGTGGTGCAACTGGAGAAGCGAATCGGTACGCCACTGCGTCTTTACAGCGGCTACAGCGACAGCAAGCAGGACAACCCGCTGCTCTATTTTGCCAGCATCGCTGCGCGTCACGCCCGCAGGCGAACTTCAGCAACTCGAATAGTCTTATCTATAGCGGGTGTGTATAATGCCGCCCGCTTTTAGACTGGAGTATCAACCGTTGTGCAACCCTGAACGCGATCATGAATACTGGATGCGCCATGCGCTTACGCTTGCCCAGCGCGCCTGGGACGAGGGGGAAGTGCCCGTGGGTGCTGTGCTTGTCCACAATAACCAGGTGATAGGGGAAGGGTGGAACCGCCCGATTGGCCGTCACGATCCGACTGCGCACGCTGAAATCATGGCCCTTCGTCAGGGCGGAATGGTGCTGCAAAACTATCGTCTGCTTGATACCACGCTGTATGTCACGCTTGAGCCGTGCGTTATGTGTTCCGGCGCGATGGTGCATAGCCGTATCGGCACGCTGGTCTTTGGCGCGCGGATGAAAAAACCGGAGCGGCCGGTTCGCTGATGGACGTACTGGGACACCCGGGAATGAACCACCAGGTGCAGACTATCGGTGGGTACTTGCACCAGAGTGTGCGGGGCTATTAAGTGATTTCTTTCGAATGCGCCGTCAGCAGAAAAAGCAACAAAAGGCAGAATTGAAGTTGTCGGGCGAGTAAGTTCGTCTGGTGCCACCACCGGATAACTCTGGGCCAGCTGATTTGCCTCTGCCGCCTCTTTTTCCTTCTCCAGCAGATAACCCACCAGGCTAATCTGATATTTACGGATATTTTCCACGTAGGCGTAGGCTTCATGCCCGCGCGCGTAACCGTAGGTCAGCTTGTTGTACACGCTTCTGGCTCAGCAGCGGCAGGCGCTGTTTTACATCTGACCAGCTGTCCGGGTTACCTTTCGTTTTCGCCGTCAGCGCGCGCGCGTCAAGCATATGCGCGTAACCCATGTTGTAGGCTGCCAGCGCAAACCAGATCCGTTCCTCTTCAGGCACCGTCTCCGGCACTTTGCCCATCATATCCTGCAGATACCGTGCGCCGCCGCTGATGCTCTGTTCTGCATCGGTACGGTCAGTCAGCCCAAGGCTCTGAGCGGTATTTTTAGTGAGCATCATTAAGCCGCGAACGCCAGTGGGCGAGGTGGCCTGAGTATCCCAGTGGGATTCCTGATAAGAGATCGCTGCCAGTAATCGCCAGTCGATCTCCTGGGCATACTTTTCAAATAACGGCTGCAGGTCTGGCAGCACACTATCGACTGCGCGCAAGAAGCTTCGGGTGTCGACGTAATCAAAATCGTCACCGTGGCCGAGGTATTTCTCTTCCAGCCGCGCCAGCGTACCGTCTTCATTGATGGTGTTGAAGAAATCGAGCATCGCCGCAGAGAGGGTCTGATCGTCATCAAGCTGGCTAAACCAGGTCACCGGCTGTTCGTCTGTCACGTCCAGCGCCACCGCGATTTCGGGGTGCACGCGCTGGAAAAGGCTGATCGCGACCGAATCAGCGATGGTGTAGGGCAGTTTTTTATCTTTTACCTGGTCCAGCAGCTCAGTCGTACCGAGCTTAGGATCAACCGTCCAGCTCAGGTCCGGGAATTTCTTCTCCTTGAGCTCACGCAGATCGTCAATCACGACGTGGCCCGGGGCGATGGTCAACTGTTGAGCATTAATCGCCGCCAGCGTTCGCGGGCGCAGGCTCCCGACCCGGTAGACCAGCTGTTGCGAAACGGAGTAGTAGGTTGGGCCTGGCTGATAGTTCTTGCTGCGCTCGCTGTTGTACACCAGCCCGGCCGCAAGGATATCGGCATCATTGTTATCCAGGTCATCAAACAGCTGGCTGATATTCTGACGGACGGTAATTTTGAGCTTCACGCCAAGATAGTCGGCAAACTGCTGCGCCAGTTCATAATCCAGGCCAATCGTTTTGCCGTTAATGTCGCTGTAAATCAGCGGCGAGTTGAGGGTACTGACGCGCAATTCCCCCCGCTCCTGTATGGCGGCGATACGGTTTTCGGCTTTACCGAACCAGGGGATGGAAGGCCAGAGGGCCACTGCCAGCAGCAACGTTACAATGCCGATGAGCAGATAATTAATCTTTAATTTTTTCAATTAGTTAATTCTCTGCGACGCCGGGTGCCTCAGTATGCTGTAGCCATGTTAAGAATAAGGTTTGCCATTGAATGAGCGGCATTTTGCGTAAAGTTACGCCACTTGGCAACAAATTAGAGAGAGAGGTCACATCTATTGTTAAACGTAAACGTTGATTTTATTTCGACGCAAACGGTTTCGTCGACGCTCAGGATTCTCTATAATGACGCCCGTTTTCCCCCCTTGCGCACACTGTAAGCGCCCCGGCGCTTCGAAGACGAGAGACTTATGATGGAAATTCTGCGTGGTTCGCCTGCACTGTCTGCCTTCCGTATCAATAAACTGCTGGCACGTTTTCAGGCAGCCGACCTTCCGGTAAGCAATATTTACGCTGAGTATGTCCATTTTGCTGACCTGAATGCACCCCTGAATGCAGAGGAGCGAGTACAGCTGGAACGCCTGCTCAAATATGGTCCAAGCCTGAGCAGCCATACGCCAACCGGCAAACTGATCCTTGCGACGCCTCGTCCAGGCACCATCTCCCCCTGGTCTTCCAAAGCCACCGACATCGCCCACAACTGTGGTCTGAACCAGATTAACCGTCTGGAGCGCGGCGTGGCGTACTACGTTGAAGCCTCTACCCTGACCGATGCGCAGTGGCAAACCGTTGCCGCTGAGCTGCACGACCGCATGATGGAGAGTGTCTTTGCCTCTCTGGACGATGCGCAGAAACTCTTCTCCCACCATCAGCCTGCGCCGGTACAGAGCGTCGATTTGCTGGGGCAGGGCCGTCAGGCGCTGATTGACGCCAACCTGCGTCTCGGTCTGGCACTGGCAGAAGACGAAATTGACTACCTGCAGGATGCGTTTGTTAAGCTGAACCGCAACCCGAACGACATCGAACTTTACATGTTCGCTCAGGCAAACTCTGAGCACTGCCGTCACAAGATTTTCAACGCCGACTGGATTATCGACGGTGAAGAGCAGCCGAAGTCGCTGTTCAAAATGATCAAAAACACCATGGAAAAAACGCCTGACCACGTGCTGTCTGCCTACAAAGACAACGCCGCGGTGATGGAAGGTTCTGACGTGGGCCGCTTCTTCGCCGATCGCGAAGCAGGGCGCTATGATTTCCATCAGGAGCCGGCGCATATCCTGATGAAAGTCGAAACGCATAACCACCCGACGGCGATCTCGCCGTGGCCGGGTGCGGCGACCGGGTCTGGCGGGGAAATCCGCGACGAAGGCGCAACCGGACGGGGTGCTAAACCAAAAGCCGGTCTGGTCGGTTTTCTCCGTCTCCAACCTGCGCATCCCGGGCTTTGAACAGCCGTGGGAAGAGGATTTCGGCAAGCCGGAACGTATTGTGACCGCGCTGGATATCATGACCGAAGGCCCACTGGGCGGGGCGGCGTTCAACAATGAATTTGGACGTCCTGCGCTGAACGGTTACTTCCGTACCTACGAAGAGAAAGTGGAGAGCCACAACGGCGAAGAGCTGCGCGGCTATCACAAACCGATCATGCTGGCTGGCGGGATCGGTAACATTCGCGCCGATCACGTGCAAAAAGGCGAGATCGTAGTTGGTGCGAAGCTGATCGTTCTGGGTGGCCCGGCAATGAACATCGGCCTGGGCGGCGGGGCTGCCTCCTCTATGACCTCCGGTCAGTCTGATGCGGATCTCGATTTTGCATCCGTACAGCGTGATAACCCGGAGATGGAACGCCGTTGCCAGGAGGTCATTGACCGCTGCTGGCAGTTGGGTGATGCCAACCCCATCCTCTTTATTCACGACGTAGGCGCGGGCGGTCTGTCCAACGCCATGCCGGAGCTGGTCAGTGACGGTGGTCGTGGCGGTCGTTTCAACCTGCGCGACATCCTGAGTGATGAGCCAGGCATGAGCCGCTGGAAATCTGGTGTAACGAATCCCAGGAACGTTATGTTCTGGCCATCGCTGCCGATCAGTTGCCGCTGTTTGACGAGCTGTGCCGCCGCGAGCGTGCCCCGTATGCCGTCATCGGTGAAGCGACCGAAGCGCTGCACCTGTCCCTGAGCGACACCCATTTCGACAACCAGCCGATCGATCTGCCGCTGGACGTGTTGCTCGGTAAAACGCCGAAGATGACCCGCGACGTTGAGACCCGTAAAGCAGCTGGCAAAGCGCTGGATCGTCAGGGCATTACCGTGGCTGACGCGGTCAATCGCGTTCTGCACCTGCCGGCCGTGGCGGAGAAAACCTTCCTGGTCACCATCGGCGACCGTACCGTGACCGGTATGGTGTCGCGCGATCAGATGGTTGGCCCGTGGCAGATCCCGGTGGCTAACTGTGCCGTCACCACCGCGAGTCTCGACAGCTACTATGGTGAAGCGATGGCGCTGGGCGAACGTACCCCGGTCGCTCTGCTGGACTTCGCCGCGTCTGCTCGCCTTGCCGTTGGTGAAGCACTGACCAACATTGCCGCAACGCAGATTGGCGACATTAAACGTATCAAACTTTCCGCGAACTGGATGGCCGCAGCGGGCCACCCGGGCGAAGATGCGGGCCTGTATGAAGCCGTGAAGGCGGTGGGTGAAGAGCTCTGCCCGGCACTCGGCCTGACCATTCCGGTGGGTAAAGACTCCATGTCGATGAAGACCCGCTGGCAGGAGGGTAACGAGCAGCGCGAGATGACCTCTCCGCTGTCGCTGATCATCTCCGCGTTTGCCCGCGTAGAAGACGTGCGCCATACCGTGACGCCACAGCTGGTGACTGAAGATAACGCCCTGCTGCTGATTGACCTGGGTAAAGGCCATAACGCACTAGGAGCGACCGCGCTGGCGCAGGTTTATCGTCAGCTGGGTGATAAGCCGGCAGATGTGCGTGATGTGGCGCAGTTAAAAGGTTTCTACGACGCCATCCAGGCCCTGGTGGCACAGCGTAAACTGCTGGCCTACCACGACCGTTCCGACGGCGGCCTGCTGGTTACTCTGGCTGAGATGGCCTTCACCGGCCACTGCGGTGTCGAAGCGAACATCGCGACGCTGGGCGAGGATCGTCTGGCGGCGCTGTTTAACGAAGAACTGGGCGCGGTGATTCAGGTGCGTGCCGCAGATCGTGACGCGGTTGAAAGCGTGCTGGCTCAGCACGGCCTGGCAGACTGCGTGCATTATCTGGGTAAAGCCGTGCAGGGCGACCGCTTTGTCATTGAAGCGGATGGCCACGCGGTGTTCAGCGAGAGCCGTTCTACACTGCGTATGTGGTGGGCTGAAACCACCTGGCAGATGCAGCGCCTGCGTGACAATCCGGAGTGTGCCGATCAGGAACACAACGCGAAGGCTAACGGCAACGATCCTGGCCTGAACGTGAAGCTCTCCTTCGACATCAACGAAGATATCGCCGCGCCGTACATTGCGACAGGCGCGCGTCCGAAAGTGGCCGTACTGCGTGAGCAGGGCGTCAACTCCCACGTTGAGATGGCTGCTGCCTTCTACCGTGCGGGTTTTGATGCCATCGACGTTCACATGAGCGACCTGCTGGCCGGGCGTACCGGTCTGGAAGATTTCCAGGCGCTGGTCGCCTGCGGTGGTTTCTCTTACGGCGACGTGCTGGGTGCAGGTGAGGGTTGGGCGAAGTCCATCCTCTTCAACAGCCGTGTCCGCGACGAGTTTGAAACCTTCTTCCACCGTCCGCAAACGCTGGCGCTGGGCGTATGTAATGGCTGTCAGATGATGTCCAACCTGCGCGAGCTGATCCCCGGTAGCGAAGCCTGGCCGCGCTTTGTGCGTAACCAGTCCGACCGCTTTGAAGCGCGTTTCAGCCTCGTGGAAGTGACCCAAAGCCCGTCTCTGCTGCTGCAGGGCATGGTAGGGTCGCAGATGCCAATCGCCGTTTCCCATGCGAAGGCCAGGTTGAAGTGCGCGATGCAGCTCATCTGGCTCAGCTTGAAAGCAAAGGTCTGGTGGCGCTGCGCTTTGTCGATAACTTCGGCAAGGTGACAGAATCCTACCCGGCTAACCCGAACGGTTCGGTGAACGGTATCACTGCGGTGACCAGCGAAAGCGGTCGTGCGACCATTATGATGCCGCACCCGGAACGAGTGTTCCGTACCGTGAGCAACTCCTGGCACCCGGAAAACTGGGGCGAGGACAGCCCGTGGATGCGTATCTTCCGTAATGCGCGTAAACAGCTAGGTTAAGCTACCGCTACTCCCACAGCAGGCCCGGTGCGCGAAAACGCCACCGGGCTTTTTTGTGCCTGTCGCAAAACCGCGACAATCCGCTATTCGTGGTGTCTCCAAAAGGAGACATTTAACTCATTGAATTGTATAGGGTGTGGTGGGTTGTCGTTAAGGTGTTGCTTTTTAGCGACGCTTAGCCTGGAAATCATTCAGCGGGAAATTAACGGCATAATTGCATAAAATACATAAATATCAACAAGATAATTTATTGTTTTGCATTATGGCACGAGTGTTGCATAATATTAATCAGTGGCTCATTCACCTTCTTATGTCAGCCCCTTCGGGACGTGCTACATAAACTTCGAATGACGCACAAAAAGGTGCCTGCCGTCCAACTACTGATCATAGCGTTGCTTTATCAGGCCAGGGCGAAACGTCGAGTTAGGCACCGCCTCATTCCATGACAAAGCCGGGTTTTTACCCGGCTTTGTTGTATCTGAAGGGCAGACTCAGTTACGCTCTCCTTAAACCCCGATAAAGAGAGTAATGCGTTGAAACGCTGGCCCGTTTTTCCTCGTTCCCTGCGACAGCTTGTCATGATGGCCTTTCTGCTGATCCTGCTGCCTTTGCTGATCCTGGCATGGCAGGCGTGCAGAGTCTCAACGCGCTCAGTGCGCAGGCGGCACTGACTAACCGCACGACGCTGATCGACGCCCGACGCAGTGAAGCGATGACTAACGCCGCGCTGGAGATGGAACGCAGCTATCGCCAGTACTGCGTGCTCGACGATCCTACTCTGGAAAAGGTCTATCAGAATCAACGTAAACGCTACAGTGAAATGCTGGACGCCCATGCAGGGGTGCTGCCGGACGATAAGCTTTATCAGGCGTTACGTCAGGATTTGAACGATCTGGCGCAACTGCAGTGTAAGAACAGTGGCCCGGATGCCGCAGCGGCTGCCCGTCTGGAAGCCTTTGCGAATGCCAATACCGAGATGGTGCAGTCTACCCGCACGGTTATCTTCTCTCGCGGGCAACAGCTGCAGCAGGAGATTGCGGAACGTGGCCAGTTCTTTGGCTGGCAGGCGCTGGTGCTGTTCCTCGTCAGCCTCGGTCTGGTTCTGCTCTTTACCCGCATGATCATCGGCCGGTGAAGGTATCCAGCGCATGATTAACCGCCTGGGCGAGGGGAAGTCTCTCGGGGATACGGTCGCCTTTAAAGGCCCGCGCGAGTTGCCGCTCTGTTGGCCAGCGCATTATCTGCTTTCTGAACGTCTGGCATGGCTGGAATCCCAGCGCATCAGTCTTGCGCCATATTTCCCATGAGCTTAAAACGCCTCTTGCCAGCATGCGCGAAGGAACGGAACTGCTGGCGGATGAAGTGGCGGGGCCGCTTACGCCCGAACAGAAAGAGATTGTCGACATCCTGGATGCCAGCAGCCGCAATCTGCAAAAGCTGATTGAGCAATTGCTGGACTATAACCGCAAGCTGGCGGATGGCGCGGTGGTGCTGGAAAACGTCGATATTGCGCCGCTGGTGGATATGGTGATCTCCGCCCATAGCTTGCCAGCAAGAGCTAAAATGATGCATACCGGGTGGAGCTCAGTGAGCCAACCTGCCTCGCGGAACCGATGCTGTTGATGAGCGTTCTGGATAATCTTTACTCCAATGCGGTGCACTATGGTACTGAATCCGGTAACATTTATATCCGAAGTTATACGAATGGTTCACGGGTGTTTATTGACGTCGCTAACACCGGCACTCCAATCCCTGATGACGAAAAAACCATGATCTTTGAACCCTTTTTCCAGGGAAGTCATCAGCGGAAAGGGGCGGTAAAAGGAAGTGGGCTGGGCCTGAGTATTGCCCGGGACTGCATACGACGCATGCAGGGTGAGCTGAAAATTGCCACGGACGAACGGTCAGATGTTTGCTTCCGTATTGAACTGCCCCTGAGCCGGAAAAATCAATGAAATGAATCTATGCCTGGTGAGTATGTCACACGTCTTTTCCCGCGCCGTGCGCGCGGTGTTTTCCAGCAATATGTTTCGCCTGAGCCTGCCCTGTTTATTTCTGGCGGGCTGTGTTTCCCATGTGCCGCAAAGTGCGATTAGCGATAAACAACAAGATAAATGGCCAGATAATCAGCTGGCAGATTTCCTGTCGACCCGCTGTGACGACATCTGGAATCTGTCGGGGCATGACGTCGAGAGCAATCCGCTGTTCTGGCTACGTGGAATAGATTGCGCCCAGCGTCTGGCGCCGGTTGAGGCGCGCTCGCAAGCGGCGATGCTCAGTGACGATACCTGGCAGGACGCGTTCAAGCGTGGGATTTTACTCGCGGATGCGAAAATCACCCCCGTCGAGCGTCGCACCAACGTCACGCGGCTGGACACGTTTGTCGGAATCTTCCGGCGCAGGTGCGCCCGGTGTATCAGCTCTGGCGTGATGGTCAGGCGTTGCAACTGCAGTTGTCTGAAGAGCGTTTTCGCTACAGCAAATTACAGCAATCCACCGACAGCGAGCTTGATACGCTGCGCCAGCAGGAGCAGCACTTGCGTGCTCAACTGGATACCACGACGCGCAAGCTTGAAAACCTGACCGACATCGAAAGACAGCTCTCGACGCGTAAACCGGCCGGAAATTATCTGCCTGATGCGCCAAAAGGGTCAGCCGCGACGCCAGACGGTGATGCGCAGAAACAAGAGGATGTGAAGCATGACAAGCCGAAAACCTGCCCATCTCTTACTGGTGGATGACGATCCGGGGCTGTTAAAGCTGCTGGGGATGCGTCTGGTCAGTGAAGGCTACAGCGTGGTGACGGCGGAAAGCGGGCAGGAGGGGCTGAAAGTCCTGAGCCGCGAGAAGGTTGATCTGGTGATTAGCGACCTGCGAATGGATGAAATGGATGGCCTGCAGCTGTTCGCGGAGATCCAGAAGCAGCAGCCTGGCATGCCGGTGATCATCCTGACGGCGCACGGATCGATTCCGGATGCCGTTGCCGCGACTCAGCAGGGGGTATTCAGCTTTCTCACCAAGCCGGTAGATAAAGATGCCCTCTATAAGGCTATCGACAGCGCGCTTGAGCACGCGGCTCCGTCGAATGATGAAGCGTGGCGGGAGTCTATCGTCACCCGCAGCCCGATTATGCTGCGTCTGCTCGAACAGGCCCGTATGGTGGCGCAGTCAGACGTTAGCGTGCTGATTAACGGCCAGAGCGGTACCGGGAAAGAGATCCTTGCCCAGGCTATCCATAACGCCAGCCCGCGCAGCAAAAACGCCTTTATTGCGATTAACTGTGGTGCGCTCCCTGAACAACTGCTTGAGTCTGAACTGTTTGGTCATGCCCGCGGGGCGTTCACCGGGGCGGTGAGCAGCCGGGAAGGGCTTTTCCAGGCGGCAGAAGGCGGCACACTTTTCCTGGACGAGATTGGCGATATGCCGGCACCGCTGCAGGTCAAATTGCTGCGTGTTTTGCAGGAGCGAAAAGTGCGCCCCCTCGGCAGTAACCGCGATATCGATATTAACGTGCGTATCATTTCGGCCACGCACCGCGATTTACCAAAAGTCATGGCGCGCAACGAGTTTCGTGAAGATCTCTACTACCGTCTGAACGTGGTGAACCTGAAAATTCCGGCACTGGCCGAGCGGGCGGAAGATATTCCGCTGCTGGCAAACCATCTTTTGCGCCAGGCGGCCGATCGGCATAAGCCTTTTGTCCGGGCGTTTTCCACCGATGCGATGAAACGGCTGATGCTGCAAGCTGGCCGGGCAACGTGCGCCAGTTGGTGAACGTTATTGAACAGTGCGTGGCGCTGACCTCGTCACCCGTCATTAGCGACGCGCTGGTGGAGCAGGCGCTGGAAGGGGAAAACACCGCGCTGCCGACGTTTGCAGAAGCGCGTAATCAGTTCGAACTGAACTATCTGCGCAAGCTCCTGCAGATAACCAAAGGCAACGTAACCCATGCGGCGCGTATGGCCGGGCGCAACCGTACCGAGTTCTACAAGCTGCTCTCCCGCCATGAGCTGGAAGCAAACGATTTTAAAGAGTAGTACCGCAAAATCTGAATGAGTATGATACTGTGAGCAACCGATTACGAAGCAGCTTACAGGCAAGAGTTTAAGGACCCACCATGAAAAAGATTGATGCGATTATTAAACCTTTCAAACTGGATGATGTGCGTGAAGCGCTGGCGGAAGTGGGCATCACCGGGATGACAGTGACGGAAGTGAAAGGTTTTGGTCGCCAGAAGGGCCACACCGAACTTTACCGTGGCGCAGAGTACATGGTGGACTTTCTGCCAAAAGTGAAAATTGAAATCGTGGTGAGCGACGATATCGTGGATACCTGTGTGGATACCATTATCCGTACGGCGCAGACCGGCAAAATTGGCGACGGTAAAATCTTCGTCTTTGATGTGGCACGCGTGATCCGTATCCGTACCGGTGAAGAAGACGACGCCGCGATTTAATCATCAGTACCTGATTCCTGATTCAGCCGGGTGGCGCTATGCTTACCCGGCCTGCAAAACCTCACCGGCCGGGAAAGTGTAGCGCCATCGGGCGATTACAGTACTTTATGCGGCCCGAAACATTCGTAATGAATGTTGTCTTTATTCACACCCAACTCCACCAGCTGCTTCGCGGCATACTGCATAAACGCGACCGGTCCGCAGACGTAAAACTGCATCTCCGGCGCGCTGAATGCCCCTTCGTGCTGACTCAAATTCATCAGACCTTCGCTGTCAAAGCGTGCGGCTGCACGGTCGGCATCCGTCGGCAGACGATACCAGGTATGGGCGGTAAAGCGTGGCAGACCGGAAGCCAGCGTATTCACTTCATCGGCAAACGCGTGCACTTCACCGTTCTCGGCGGCGTGGAACCAGTTTACCTGCGCGCTGTGGTTTGATTTAGCGAGGGTGTCGAGCATCGCCAGCATTGGCGTCTGACCCACCCCGGCTGAGATCAGGGTAACCGGCGTATTCGCCTCAACCGCCATAAAGAAGTCGCCCGCAGGCGCGGCCAGATGAACCACATCACCCACGTTAGCCTCGTTATGCAGCCAGTTTGATACCTGGCCGCCATCTTCGCGTTTTACGGCAATGCGATAACGTTTACCGTCTGGTTTGCGGGTCAGGGAGTACTGGCGAATCTCCTGGTGCGGGAAACCTTCAGGCTTCAGCCACACGCCCAGATACTGTCCCGGCTGATAATCAGCGACCGGCTTGCCATCCACCGGCTCGAACTCAAAACTGGTGATGAGCTGGCTGCGCGGCGTTTTCTCGACGATGCGGAAAGCGCGGGTACCTTCCCAACCGCCTGTCTTACTGGCGTTTTCGCTGTAGATCTGTGCTTCACGGTTAATGAACACATTTGCCAGCACGCCGTAGGCTTTCCCCCACGCGTCCAGCACCTCCTGACCCGGGCTAAACATCTCATCCAGTGTGGCCAGCAGATGGCCGCCGACGATGTTGTACTGCTCGGGTTTGATCTGGAAGCTGGTGTGCTTCTGCGCAATTTTTTCCACGGCAGGCAGCAACGCCGCCAGGTTTTCGATATTACTGGCGTAGGCTGCGATGGCGTTGAACAGGGCTTCGCGCTGATCGCCGTTACGCTGGTTGCTCATGTTGAAAATCTCTTTCAACTCCGGGTTATGCGTAAACATACGATCGTAGAAATGGGCGGTGAGTTTCGGGCCGGTTTCGACCAGCAGGGGAATAGTGGCTTTAACTGTGGCGATGGTTTGAGCGTCGAGCATAGCAGCGTCCTTCAGTGGTGTTTTTAATGATGTATTTTAAATGCATCTTATAAAAAATACCCCTGCGTTGTAAATGGTTCTTTGCAACGTGAAAAATATGCATCACAAACCTGAAAAGAAATCCGTTGAAAATGATGAGGGCTTTATTCCTCAAACCCTTGCGTGGCGGGTAGGAAAACGTTTGCGTAAAATCGTTTGTCAAGACCTGTTATCACAGAACTAATCAGTTATACTGTTGCCCGTCGTCCAACAGGACTGCCTTTTCAGGCCAAAATTTTATTGTTAGCTGAGTCAGGAGATGCGGATGTTAAAGCGTGAAATGAACATTGCCGATTATGATGCCGAACTGTGGCAGGCTATGGAGCAGGAAAAAGTACGTCAGGAAGAGCACATCGAACTGATCGCCTCCGAAAACTACACCAGCCCGCGCGTAATGCAGGCGCAGGGTTCTCAGCTGACCAACAAATACGCTGAAGGTTACCCGGGCAAACGCTACTACGGCGGTTGCGAGTACGTTGATATCGTTGAGCAACTGGCCATCGATCGCGCTAAAGAACTGTTTGGCGCCGACTACGCTAACGTACAGCCGCACTCTGGCTCTCAGGCTAACTTCGCGGTCTACACCGCGCTGCTGCAACCGGGCGATACCGTTCTGGGTATGAACCTGGCGCAAGGCGGCCACCTGACTCACGGCTCTCCGGTTAACTTCTCTGGCAAACTGTACAACATCATTCCTTACGGCATTGATGAGTCCGGTAAAATTGACTACGAAGACATGGCGAAGCAGGCGCAGACCCACAAACCGAAGATGATTATCGGCGGTTTCTCTGCTTACTCCGGTATCGTTGACTGGGCAAAAATGCGTGAAATCGCAGACAGCATCGGTGCTTACCTGTTCGTTGACATGGCGCACGTTGCCGGCCTGATTGCTGCAGGCGTTTATCCGAACCCGGTTCCGCATGCTCACGTTGTGACCACCACCACGCACAAAACCTGGCGGGCCCACGCGGTGGCTTGATCCTGGCTAAAGGTGGCGACGAAGAGCTGTACAAAAAGCTGAACTCTGCCGTATTCCCAAGCGCGCAGGGCGGCCCACTGATGCACGTTATCGCGGCGAAAGCGGTGGCGCTGAAAGAAGCGATGGAGCCAGAGTTTAAAGTTTACCAGCAGCAGGTTGCTAAAAACGCCAAAGCATGGTGGAAGTCTTCCTGAACCGCGGTTACAAAGTGGTTTCCGGTGGTACTGAGAACCACCTGTTCCTGCTGGACCTGGTTGATAAAAACCTGACCGGTAAAGAAGCTGACGCTGCCCTTGGCCGTGCCAACATCACCGTGAACAAAAACAGCGTGCCAAACGATCCGAAGAGCCCGTTCGTGACCTCCGGTATCCGTATCGGTTCTCCGGCTGTTACTCGCCGCGGCTTTAAAGAAGCGGAAGTGAAAGAGCTGGCAGGCTGGATGTGTGATGTTCTGGACAATATCAATGACGAAGCGGTTATCGAGCGCGTTAAAGGTAAAGTTCTGGAAATCTGTGCACGCTTCCCGGTATACGCATAATCTTTCTGTTTTGCAGAAATAAAAAAGGCCGCGATTGCGGCCTTTTTATGGGTTAACGCCGGTCAAGGGAGAGGGCTCCCGGTCCCACTATCGCCAGTAAAATAAACGCTCCGGCAATACTGATATTCTTGTAGAAGTTAATCATATTCGGCATGACGGCATCACCGGTCATATCCCAGTAGTGGTGGCCGATAATCGCGGTACCCAGCGTGTAAAATACAAAGAGTACGGCAACAGGGCGGGTGAAAAAGCCCAGCACGATCAGGATGGCGGCAGGCACCTCCATTACCACCGCAATAATGGCCGCCAGCATGGGCATGGGTGTACCCAGCGACGTCATATATTGTACGGTCCCGCTAAACCCCGTCAGTTTTGGATAGCCGAAGATAATAAACAGTACGACAAGCGCGATACGACCTATTAACAGCAACAGGTGACGTGCCTGGCCGAAATCTAAATAGCGAAGTGAGTTCATGGCAGAAATACCTCTGCAAGTGGAGTAATTTAAACGTAATACACATTTTCATTCCCTGCCATAAGTCAGATGACTGCACAATATGTTAAATTTTCGTTAATTTATAGCAGGCTATCGACTTGCTTAATTTTTGTATTCTCGCCAGACTATGGCCTCCATTTCGGGAGGGATTCATGGTCTTGCATTCCACGCGCTGGCTGGCGCTCAGTTATTTCACCTATTTCTTTAGCTACGGTATTTTTCTGCCTTTCTGGAGCGTCTGGCTCAAGGGGATCGGCCTGACGCCCGAGACCATAGGTATCCTGCTTGGCGCTGGTCTGGTGGCACGTTTCCTGGGAAGCCTGCTGATCGCACCGCGCGTCAGCGATCCCTCCTTGCTGATTAAGGCGGTACGCATTCTGGCGCTGTTGACGCTGGTCTTTGTCGCCTGTTTCTGGGTGAGCCACCAGTTTGCATGGCTGATGGTGGTGATGGTCGGTTTTAACCTCTTTTTCTCGCCACTGGTTCCGCTGACGGATGCCCTGGCAAACACCTGGCAAAAACAGATAACGATGGATTATGGCCGCGTGCGGCTGTGGGGCTCAATTGCCTTTGTCATCGGCTCTGCACTGGTGGGTAAACTGGTTAGCCTTTACGATTACCGTGCGATCCTTGCGCTGCTGAGTATCGGCATTGCCTCCATGCTGCTGGGGATGCTGTTGCGTCCATCGGTAATGCCGCAAGGTGAGAGCCGTCATCAGGAAAGCGCCGGCTGGCGGCCTGGCGAAGCTGGTGGCACAAAGCTGGCGTTTCCTGGCCTGCGTCTGTCTGCTGCAGGGCGCGCACGCGGCGTACTATGGTTTCAGCGCCATCTACTGGCAGGGGCTGGGTACTCCGCATCTGCAGTGGGTTACCTGTGGTCGCTCGGTGTGGTCGCTGAGGTGATTATCTTCGCGCTGAGCAAAAAGCTGTTCCGGCGCTTCGGCGCGCGCGATCTGCTCCTGCTTTCTGCAGTCTGTGGTGTCGTACGGTGGGGCATTATGGGCTGGACGACGGAACTGCCGTGGCTGATCGTGGCGCAAATTCTGCACTGCGGCACCTTCACGGTATGTCACCTGGCGGCCATGCGCTATATCGCCGCGCGTGAAGGCGGGATGTCATTCGGTTGCAGTCGGTTTATTCGGCGGTGGCGATGGGCGGCAGCATTGCGGTGATGACGGTCTTTGCGGGCTTCCTTTACCAGCATCTGGGACACGGGGTCTTCTGGGTCATGGCGCTTGTCGCCCTACCGGCGATGTTTGTTCGTCCTAAAGTCGCCGCGCGCGCGTAGCTACGATTCCAGCATGGCGCGAATATGTTCTTGCTGCTGCGTGTTCAGCGTCTCAACGGCGTGGATCAGCGGTGGTGAGAACAGGGGCAGGGCGGTCGGATAAGGGGTGATGACCAGCGCCGCTTCGCGCGGTGCCCCCTCTTTCTGATAGGCCTGCAGCGTCTGATATCGAATGTTGAGCGGCAGCAACGTCAATTCGCGCAGTTGCTGCTCAATCACGTCCTCACAGGATTTATCCTCTCCCGTCAATAACACCACCTGCTTCTCATGCAGATCGGTCTCCTGCATCAGCCAGGCGCCGAAAATGACCGCCACCAGGCTCATCTCTTCATCAGAAAAACGCAGCCCGAATTCCGCTTCCAGCTCAAACAACGCCTCTTTGGTGGTGCGTAACAGGCGGGGGTAGAGACGATGGATCTCTTCCGGCAGGCTATTGTCGATGCCTATCTCAAACAGCGAACGGTCCAGCGCCTGGGCCAGATGAATATAAAGCTGATCGGTCAGCCCCTGTTCATCGCTAAAGTTCATCCCGGTTTGCGCCCGAAAACGGGCGACCATGCGCACAATCGCCCGACGCAGACGCTGATCCTGCTGATGCTTATCAAGCACAGGGTCAGGGGTGCGCAGCATCATAAACAGCAGTGCGAGAAACAGTTGTTCATCGCTGTGGGTCCCTTGTGGCACACGGCGTTTCCAGTGACGAACAATCTCCTGAGCGGTGAAATATTCCCCTCTTGATTGCGTCCAGTTACGCTGCACCGATGAAAACTGCGGGGTATTCCCCAGATGATGCTGCATCAGGCAATACTGCAGATAGAGCTGTAAAAACTGTACGTCCCGGCAATCAAACGGCCGCTGAAGCTTGCGCGAGCAGAAGCTGATCAACGCCCGCAGGTTGGTATCATCATAGAGAGGCCGGGCAATGCCCTGCTGTTTAAGCGCGATTTTCAGCGCGGGGGTAAACTGATGCGAAACGAATTGCGGACACAGCCGCATAGCCCTGCGCAGCCAGTGCAGCAGGCATAAACGTTGATTCAGGCTGAGCCTTCAATCCGGTAGCTGCCGTCATGGTACGTGACGATGTCGAGCCGGTGATAGCGCTGGATTTCATCGCGCGTCTCGGCTATATCTTGCCGTGCCATAGCGTCGTCCACGCCATTGGCAGCGATAATGCTCTGTGCGGTAACGGCAGCATCGGGCAGGTAAAGCATTAAAAGCACCTGGCAGCGGCGCTGCGAACTGGAAAGCACAGATGGAATTTCAAGCGTCGTCATCATCTGTCGGGTATCCAGTGGGAATGTTTGATAAGAATAGCTAAAGGATGGGCGCTGAAAAGCGCGCCGGCAGGCTTTCACTCAGGATTGCTGGCGAACATCACAGAATTTATGACGTGAGGAATTGATGCAAACAGTTAAACAAAGCGCAATGGCGTTATTTTTGACGGTGATCCCCTTTGCTGTCGTCGCGCATCCTCACAGTTTTATCAGCCTGAAAACCGAGCTGGTAACGGACGGAACGCAGCTCAATGGCCTGAAAATGCGCTGGACGATGGATGAAATCACCTCGGCTGACCTGCTGTACGATGCCGGGAATGCAAAACCCGGGGATGAAATCTGGAAAAAGCTGGCGGCGGAAGTGATGGCCAACGTGCTTGGTCAGCACTATTTCACCGAGTTCTGGCACAACGGACAAAAAGTGAAATTTATGAATCGGCCGACGGAATATGGCATGACCCGCGACGGACATCAGGCGGTACTGACGTTTGTCCTGCCGCTGGCGCATCCGCAACCGCTGGCTGGGCAGACCTATACGTTTTCCACCTTTGATCCCACTTACTATGTCGATATGCATTACGCAGAGGAGAGTGATGTGACGCTACCGGCAGCCCTGCAAAAAACCTGCAAGATGGCAATGCACACGCCAAAACCGAGCGAAGAGACGCTCAATTTTGCGGTCTCTCTCGATAAAGAAGATGCACCACCCGAAGACATGGAGCTGGGTAAACAGTTCGCACAGCAGGTGACGTTGCAATGTCAGTGATCGCGTCTCCGGCACGAAAATCACGCCGCTGGCTTCATCTCTGGCCGCTGGCGCTCTTTTTGCTGCTGGCCGCGTGCGGCGCGTTGTGGCTATGGCACGCCTGGCCGCAGGTGATGATGAAAAGCATTGTCTGGCAGCGCGAGGTCAACCAGCAGATGAGCGGCTTACTGAAGGCGGTGGCGGAGAACCCGACGAAGGCAGGCGGTTCTCTTCTGGCCTTCAGCTTTCTCTACGGTGTCCTGCATGCGCTGGGGCCGGGACACGGCAAAATTGTGATCGCGACCTGGCTTGCGACCCATCCGTCCAGGCTAAAATCAAGCATTGGGTTGACCCTCGCATCTTCGCTGCTTCAGGGCGGCGTGGCGATTGCGCTGGTGGTCGTCGTCCTGTCGTTATTACGCCTTCCTGCGCGTCAGCTGCATATCAGCAGTTTCTGGCTGGAGAAGGGGAGTTATGCGCTGGTCGGTGTGCTGGGTCTGCTCTTGTGCTGGCGGGCACTGAAAAAACTGCGGGCTTTGCTGCACAAACCCCAGTTCAGAGCTTTTACGCCGCACCATGAACACACTGCGAACTGCGGCTGTGGGCATCAGCATCTGCCGACGCAGGCGCAGCTGCAGAACGGTGATGACTGGCGAGCGCGGCTGATGGTTGTGCTCTCAATGGGTATGCGTCCGTGTTCAGGGGCAATCATGGTGCTGCTGTTCAGTAAGGTGATGGGGTATTTGGCTGGGGAATGCTCTCGGCATTGGCCATGGCGGCCGGGACGTCACTCACGATTTCGTCACTGGCACTGCTGGTGCACAGTTTCCGTCAACTGGCGGTCAAACTCAGCGGCAATAAAACGCCGGTGCTGTGGCGGCAGGTCGGATGGACAACGCTCGCGCTGGCGGGCGGGATGATTCTGCTGGTGGCTGCGGTAACGATGTGGATGAGCGCGGTGCCGGTGGGAAGGGGATTAAGGCCGTTTTAGTCAGGTACAGCATGGTGCCCTTTCCCGGCGGGAGAGGGCACCGCAGGCTGGATTAACGCTTCAGCGCGTCGCTCAGCTCATCACGCATGTTTGCCAGCATGGCTTTAACAACACGTGGGTTACCTGCAACGATGTTGCCGGTCGTCAGATGGTTGTGGCCGCCGGTGAAATCGCAAACAATGGCGCCTGATTCACGCGCGATCAGCTCGCCCGCTGCAAAATCCCACGGCTTCAGTGACAGCTCAAAGTAACCGTCAACGCGACCGGTAGCCACATAGGCCAGGTCCAGCGCGGCAGAACCGGTGCGACGGAAGTCCGCGCATTCGGTGAACAGTTTGCCCAGGATATTCATGTAAGTGGTTGCGTGCTGCTTCGCCTTGAACGGGAAGCCGGTCGCCAGAATGGTACCGTCGAGGTCGCGTGCATTGCTGCAGCGCAGACGGTAGCCGTTCAGCTGCGCGCCCTGACCGCGGGTCGCGGTGAACAGCTCGTTACGCATTGGATCGTAAACCACGGCGACTTCAGTACGGCCTTTAATGCGTACTGCGATAGACACGGAGAAGTGTGGCAGACGTTTGACGAAGTTGGTGGTGCCATCCAGTGGATCGATAACCCATTGAACATCCTGATCGGTACCTTCAAGTTCACCGCTTTCTTCGGTGATGATGGTGTGCTGCGGGTAAGATTTGCGGATGGTATCGATAATAATCGCTTCAGCGGCTTTATCGACGTTGGTTACGAAATCATTGCTGCCTTTCTGGCTGGTTTCAACAGAATCTGGCGTTTCGTAGTGTTTGGCAATTACATTACCCGCCTTGCGCGCTGCGCGCACGGCGATGGTCAGCATCGGATGCATCGGTCTCTCTCACTGGATGTTAAAGAACGGGAAAATCGGCGCAGAGTATAGCAGCGAGATCGGAATATGTCTCTCGTTTATGATAATATGGCCGAATATTCTTCAGACACAGAATCCAGACATTAAAACTATGCTGCAAAACATTCGAATCGTGCTGGTCGAAACATCGCACACTGGCAATATGGCTCCGTAGCCCGCGCTATGAAAACCATGGGCTTAACGAACCTGTGGCTGGTTAACCCACTGGTGAAACCCGACTCACAGGCTATCGCTCTGGCTGCGGGCGCCAGCGATGTCATTGGTAACGCGCAGATCGTGGATACTCTGGACGAAGCCCTGGCAGGGTGCAGTCTGGTGGTCGGGACCAGCGCCCGCTCCCGTACACTGCCGTGGCCGATGCTGGATCCGCGTGAATGCGGTCTGAAAAGCGTCTCTGAAGCCGAACAGGCCCCTGTAGCGCTGGTGTTTGGCCGTGAACGCGTGGGCCTGACCAACGATGAACTGCAGAAGTGCCATTACCACGTGGCCATTGCCGCTAACCCGGAATACAGCTCCCTGAACCTGGCAATGGCCGTTCAGGTGATTGCCTATGAAGTGCGTATGGCGTGGCTGGCGACGCAGGAAAAAGCAACGGCAGAGCCGCAGGAAGAGGCCGTCTACCCGCTGGTGGACGATCTGGAGCGCTTCTATGGTCACCTGGAGCAGACACTGCTCTCTACCGGTTTCATCCGTGAAGGTCACCCGGGGCAGGTAATGAACAAGCTGCGCCGCCTGTTTACCCGTGCGCGTCCGGAAAGCCAGGAACTGAACATTCTGCGCGGGATTCTGGCGTCGATTGAGCAAAAGAATAAAGAGTAGTGCCCATCCTGGTGATACGGCACGGAAGGTTAAATACCTGACTAAAACAGTCAAGTAAATAGTTGACCATTTTAGTCAGGAATGTCAGACTTGGCCCTGCTATGCAATACCCCCATTTTACTATAAAAAACCCCGGGCAGGGGCGAGTTTGAGGTTAAGTAAGACATGAGACTGACATCTAAAGGGCGTTATGCCGTGACCGCGATGCTGGACGTTGCGCTCAACTCCGAAGCGGGCCCGGTTCCGTTGGCTGATATTTCTGAACGACAAGGGATCTCCCTCTCCTATCTGGAGCAGCTGTTCTCCAGACTGCGTAAAAATGGACTGGTTTCCAGCGTTCGTGGCCCAGGAGGCGGTTATCTGCTGGGTAAAGACGCGGGCAGTATTGCAGTTGGCGAAGTGATCAGTGCCGTTGACGAATCCGTTGATGCGACCCGTTGCCAGGGTAAAGGCGGCTGCCAGGGCGGCGATAAGTGCCTGACCCACGCGCTGTGGCGCGACCTGAGCGATCGTCTGACCGGCTTCCTGAACAACATCACCTTAGGTGAACTGGTAAATAACCAGGAAGTTCTGGATGTCTCTGGCCGTCAGCACAGCCAGGACTCCCAACGCAGCACCCGCGGGCAGGACGCGATCGACGTCAAATTACGCGCGTAATAAAAAGATAAGTATTTCAGAATCAGGCCGGAGCGTTCGCTCGCTCCGTGTACTCGGTCGTACATCCAGCCGGTTGCCTGATTCCTTGCATTGAAGCGATGTACGGAGTTTATAGAGCAATGAAATTACCGATTTATCTCGACTACTCCGCAACCACGCCGGTGGACCCGCGTGTTGCCGAGAAAATGATGCAGTGTCTGACCCTGGACGGAAACTTTGGTAACCCAGCTTCCCGTTCACACCGTTTTGGCTGGCATGCTGAAGAGGCGGTAGATATCGCCCGTAATCAGATTGCTGACTGGTGGGTGCCGACCCGCGTGAGATTGTATTCACCTCCGGTGCGACCGAATCCGATAACCTGGCGATCAAAGGTGCGGCCAACTTTTATCAGAAAAAAGGCAAGCACATCATCACCAGCAAAACCGAACACAAAGCCGTGCTGGACACCTGCCGTCAGCTCGAGCGTGAAGGTTTCGACGTGACTTACCTGGCACCACAGAGCAACGGTATCATCGACCTGAAAGAGCTCGAAGCGGCCATGCGTGATGACACCATTCTGGTCTCCATCATGCACGTAAACAACGAAATTGGCGTTGTGCAAGATATCGCGACCATCGGCGAAATGTGCCGTGCGCGCGGCATCATCTACCACGTAGACGCCACCCAGAGCGTGGGCAAACTGCCTATCGATCTGAGCCAGCTGAAAGTGGACCTGATGTCCTTCTCCGGCCACAAAATCTATGGCCCGAAAGGTATTGGTGCACTGTACGTTCGTCGTAAACCGCGTATCCGTATCGAAGCACAGATGCACGGTGGCGGTCACGAGCGCGGTATGCGTTCCGGTACGTTGCCTGTTCACCAGATCGTGGGTATGGGCGAAGCTTACCGTATTGCGAAAGAAGAGATGGAAACCGAGATGGCGCGCTGCGCACGCTGCGTAACCGTCTGTGGGATGGCGTGAAAGATATGGAAGAAGTGTATCTGAACGGCGATCTCGAACAGGGCGCACCAAACATTCTCAACGTCAGCTTCAACTATGTTGAAGGTGAATCGCTGATTATGGCGCTGAAAGACCTGGCGGTTTCTTCCGGTTCTGCCTGTACGTCTGCAAGCCTGGAGCCATCCTATGTGCTGCGCGCACTGGGCATGACTGACGAGCTGGCACACAGCTCTATCCGTTTCTCTTTAGGTCGTTTCACTACCGAAGAAGAGATTGACTACACCATCAAGCTGGTTCGCAACTCCATCGGTCGTCTGCGTGACCTTTCTCCACTGTGGGAAATGTTCAAGCAGGGCGTGGATCTGAACAGCATTGAATGGTCACATCACTAATCGGTACATAAGGAGAATTCAACATGGCATACAGCGAAAAAGTTATTGATCATTACGAGAACCCGCGCAACGTTGGCTCTTTTGACAACAGCGACGAAAGCGTAGGTAGCGGTATGGTCGGTGCGCCAGCGTGTGGCGACGTGATGAAGCTGCAGATTAAAGTCAACAATGAAGGTATCATTGAAGATGCGCGCTTCAAGACCTACGGCTGCGGTTCTGCTATCGCCTCCAGCTCCCTGGTCACCGAATGGGTGAAGGGCAAGTCTCTGGACGAAGCACAGGCAATCAAGAACACGGATATTGCTGAAGAACTCGAACTGCCACCCGTGAAAATTCACTGTTCTATCCTGGCAGAAGACGCGATCAAAGCCGCCATTGCGGATTACAAAAGCAAACGTGAAGCAAAATAATTGAGGTTTGAGTATGTCGATTACCCTTAGCGACAGCGCTGCCGCGCGAGTAAGCTCTTTTCTGGCGAACCGTGGTAAAGGCTTTGGCCTGCGACTGGGCGTACGTACCTCCGGCTGTTCTGGTATGGCTTACGTACTGGAGTTTGTTGACGAACCGGCGTCTGATGACACCGTGTTTGAAGACAAGGGCGTGAAGGTGGTGGTCGATGGCAAAAGCCTGCAATTCCTCAATGGCACTCAGCTGGACTTTGTAAAAGAAGGCCTGAACGAAGGGTTCAAATTCACGAACCCGAACGTCAAAGACGAGTGTGGTTGCGGCGAAAAGCTTCCACGTTTAACCGCGCGTCATCCGAAACCCCACCGCAGGACTCCTGTGCGTGGGGTTTGTTCTAACAGGCTACCCCTGAGATTGTTATGGATTACTTCACTCTCTTCGGACTACCCGCTCAATACCCGATTGATCTGCAGGCGCTGACGATCCGCTTCCAGGATCTGCAGCGTCAGTATCATCCGGATAAATTCGCCAGTGGTACTCAGTCAGAGCAATTGGCTGCGGTATCGCAATCTGCGACCATCAATCAGCCTGGCAGACGCTGCGCCATCCACTGTCTCGCGCTGAGTATCTGCTCTCGCTTCATGGCTTTGATCTGGCGAGTGAACAGCACACCGTGCGTGATACGGCGTTTTTGATGGAACAGCTGGAACTGCGTGAAGAGCTGGATGAGATTGAACAGGCCAAAGATGAAGCGCGTCTGGAAAGCTTCATCAAGCGCGTAAAAGGCATGTTCGATACCCGCCATCAACTGATGGTGGAGCAACTGAACAACGAGACCTGGGATGTGGCGGCAGACACTGTGCGCAAACTCCGTTTTCTCGATAAACTGCGAAGCAGTGCTGAACAACTCGAAGAAAAGCTGCTCGATTTTTAATTTCGGAAGCAATTATGGCCTTATTACAAATTAGTGAGCCTGGCTTAAGTGCCGCACCGCACCAGCGTCGTCTGGCGGTAGGTATCGATCTGGGCACCACCAATTCTCTCGTGGCGACCGTGCGAAGCGGCCAGGCGGAAACGCTGGCTGACGAGCAGGGCCGTCATCTGCTGCCTTCCGTGGTCCACTACCAACAGCAGGGCCACGCGGTTGGCTACGACGCACGCGCGAACGCCGCGCGCGATCCGGCAAACACCATCAGTTCCGTAAAACGCATGATGGGCCGCTCCCTCGCCGATATTCAGACCCGTTATCCGCATCTGCCGTATCAGCTGCAGGCCAGTGAAAACGGCCTGCCAATGATTGCCACGACAGCGGGGCTGCTGAACCCGATCCGCGTTTCTGCTGATATCCTCAAAGCGCTGGCGGCGCGTGCTACGGCAACGCTCGGCGGCGATCTCGATGGCGTGGTCATTACCGTTCCGGCCTACTTTGATGATGCACAGCGTCAGGGCACCAAAGACGCGGCGCGTCTGGCGGGACTGCACGTTCTGCGCCTGCTGAACGAACCGACGGCGGCCGCCATTGCCTACGGCCTGGACTCCGGTCAGGAAGGGGTGATTGCGGTTTACGATCTGGGTGGCGGGACCTTTGATATTTCTATCCTGCGCTTAAGCCGTGGGGTGTTTGAAGTGCTGGCTACCGGCGGTGATTCTGCGCTGGGTGGCGATGACTTCGACCATCTGCTGGCCGATTTCATTCGCGAGCAGGCGGGTATTCCCGATCGCAGCGATGCACGCGTGCAGCGTGAACTGCTGGACGTGGCCATCGAGCGAAAATCGCGCTGAGCGATGCGCAGTCTGTCACCGTCAACGTGGCGGGCTGGCAGGGGGAAATCACCCGGGAACAGTTTAACGACCTGATCGCGCCTTTGGTGAAACGCACTCTGCTGGCCTGCCGTCGCGCACTGAAAGATGCGGGCGTGAGGCTGACGAGGTGCTGGAAGTGGTCATGGTTGGCGGCTCCACGCGCGTACCGCTGGTGCGTGAACGTGTGGGGGAATTCTTTGGCCGCACGCCGCTGACGTCCATCGACCGGATAAAGTGGTTGCCGTGGGCGCGGCTATCCAGGCGGATATTCTGGTCGGCAACAAGCCGGACAGCGAGATGTTGCTGCTGGATGTTATTCCGCTCTCCTGGGTTTAGAACCATGGGGGACTGGTGGAGAAAGTCATTCCGCGTAACACCACCATCCGGTGGCG
>ENA-OQHY01000291-OQHY01000291.1-human-gut-metagenome-genome-assembly--contig:-NODE-291-length-29291-cov-3.306508_pt1 | contig 29291 bp, 40 predicted proteins | sample MGYA00242570_ERZ504733 | MGnify/ENA primary metagenome ERZ504733 (study PRJEB26092, sample SAMD00036219) | human gut metagenome | host: Homo sapiens | study: EMG produced TPA metagenomics assembly of... | reverse complement strand
GTCCACTTGCATCTCTGTGCTGACCCTCGGATACAAAACACAGCGTTTTCCATATCGGTTCATAATTCATACCTCCAAAATTTACTTTTGGAAAATATCCTATGTAAAGCTGCGATTCTCACGCAGCTCCGTCAACCTCGCCCAGCACTCTCATACCATATTTCTCGATGATATGTGCCAGCGAAGTGATAAACGCTTCAAATTTTTGTTCCGCCAGAAGTTCTTCTGACCGGATTTCATCTGAAGGAATCAATGCGCTTTTATTCTGGATATTCTCCATTCAGAATCACCTCCGCAATTCCTAACGAAATTATAACTCTACTTGCACAGCCTGAAAATGATACGCCTTTCGGCACCTTTATGTAATCCCCAGACTGCACAAGAGCGTCTTGTTTATGTTTTCCATGTCATCCTTGTTTAGATGACCAATATAGTTTTTTAACCTCGACTTGTCGATTGTTCTGATCTGTTCCAGCATAACAACAGATGGTTTCACCAAACCGCATCTGTCATTTAAGTGGTAATGCGTGGGGAACTTTCTGCTTTTTTTGCTTACACTGGTAATTGCTGCAATAATAATCGTAGGACTGAAACAATTTCCCACATTGTTTTGAAGAATAAGTACAGGACGAGAGCCACTTTGTTCAGAGCCGATACCAGGGCTTAAATCAGCCGAATATATGTCACCTCGATGGAATTTTTCAAACATCACTCTCGCCTCCTTAATATCTTAATACTTAAACAGCCGCACCAGTCTGAAAGAAATCTTCGGATAAAAACCTGGTGCGGCTACTGTTATTCTGTTCGGATTACTCGTCATATTTGCCACGCCCCCTGACGATGGGAACACAACAGGTCTCCGCTGGCGCGGCTGTCATAACTCCGCAGCATCGTTCGTATCGTGTGCCACAGGGTTCCCCCCAAGTCTTTGGCGGGCCGTGAGGAAGTATCTTTAAGCCCCCATGCAGTCATCGCGCCGGATCTGCCACAATCCGTTTTATGAAATCGTAGATCGCTCCGAAGCAGTTCTTTCATCACCTCCCTGACTGCTCCATCTTCGCGGCGTTTCACATTCGCTCGTACATGAGTTATGTACTGTTGTGCTGTCTATTCAGTTTTCAAAGATCTTGAGGTCACGAGGATAGCGTGTCCTTCTAATAACCGTGAGGCTTTGAGCCTTTCTTTCAGGGGCGTTACAGACGATTTTTAAGGAAAGTCTCCATGTTCCGAAGGCCGCGCTGGATAGATTCGCTGACCGATGCAACGCTGACTCCTTCGCTCTTGGCAATCGCTGATTCTGTCAGTCCCAGGAAGTAGTAAGCATAGATGCGCTTGGCCTGCTTGTCCGGCAGAGCGGCAATCGCAGCGTGAAGCTGCTCCATCGTCACTTTGCGCTCATACAGCTCACAAGGGTCATGGAAACGAAAAGGGCATCATACTCAATTCCGTCTCCGCGATCCAGAGAATAATGCGCCTTGTGGTAATATGTACGGCGGCGGTATGCGGCCTCCAGGCGGTCATGCTCTTTCATAACAGCGGCTACTTCATCAGGAACCTCAATAATGTAATCGGTCTTATAAAAACCGGGATACTGCTCCCGCAGATTGATCTTGGTCATAATTTCCTCCATTTCAGTTGTTAGGGACAAAGGGCAACCGAAATGGCTATGGCGGAGAGCGACACCGGGGATGTTCGGGAAAATTCCCGTAAAATCGACAAAGAAAAACGTCAGACGGCCTTAATAGCTGTCTGACGCATTTTGTATGATATATTGTACGATTGTGCGGATTATTTACGCTTGATTGCGCGTGTCCGTGTGTATAATTTCTCTTTGGTAGGTCATTGATTTTTTAGGTAATCACCTACCTGAAAACCATAATTCTGCTGAAATAAATAACCGCCCATCGTAGACTCCTCAAACGGCAGTCACGGGCGGTAATGGAAATATGCCCTGCCGTGAAAGGCGTTTTTATTGGCCTCCCGTCAGCTTTTATGTATATTTTATCTTTCAAAGGTGCATGATAAACACATATCAATACGCGTGATTGGGTGATGGTAACTTCCTCTTACGCACGATAGAATGTAATAGAGGTGAGCAATCATGCCGGAAGATGTATTTGTGTATTTGGGACAGTGCCTCAGAGATGCAAGAGAAGAATGTGGACTGACCCAACAGGAGCTTGCGGATCAAACCGGCAGAGGGCTTCGTCATCTCCAGGACATTGAAAAGGGCAGGAAAAATCCGTCTTACGATGTACTGGCATCCTTTATCAAGCGATTAGGCATTTCTGCTAATGAGCTGTTTTATCCTGACGCTTCGGAACAGGAAAAGCAAGTACAGCATTTCATGGGAAAGTTTCTGGCCTGTACCGAGGATGAGCGGCAGATTATCTTGAAAACACTGGATTATATGGCGGAGCAGTTTATCAGCCGACGTTACAAATCCTCCGATCCGCAAAATTATGAATAAAACCAGCAGGGCAAAATGCAATTTGTTTCTGCTGGTTTTATTTTGCCTCCGGCAGTAGACGTAAATTTTCCTAGCCCAATCAATCGCCACTATTTTGTTTCCGGTATTCAGCCGGTGCAATCTTCATGACATCTCGAAATGCTGTTGCAAATTTACTCTGATTCTCATATCCAACCTGGCTGGCAATTTCTGCTATGGTTGCCTGCGTCTGACGAAGCAGAGCAGCGGCCTGTTTCATGCGGTACACTTTCATATAGGTTCCAATGGGCTGTCCATAAACTCCCTTGAACGTATCCTTTAAGGTTGCCGTATTGATAAGATACTCTTTGGAAAGTTCCTCAATCGTTGGCCGTTCCTGCAAGTTGGAGATAAGCGCTTGTGAATGTCCCGTACAATCTCCACCTGGGGAGAAGTATATAACTCTCGCTGCTTTTCTTTATTTACATCCACCATACACAAGAATAAGAGAAGCTCCTGCACCTTCAGCATGAAGTATGGCTTTTGCAGGCGATCCGGTACGGAATACAGTTCAGAAAAGATATGCTCAATCTCATCCTTGGCCCGCATGACAAAGCATGAGCCATCGGCACAAAATTTGTTTTTGAAATCTGCAATACCAATACCGCTCTCGGCGAGGATTCCAGGCGGATTTTGAGAAACCAGCTCCAGATCAAGCACTACTGAGATTCCGCGATAATGTCTCAAAGGAAAGGCCATTTCAGAAGCACAGTTATCCATTGTATGAATGGAAAGATCCCCTTCTCCGAGGTACAGGCAGGAACCGCTTTGCAATACGCTCCCTTCACGCCCTTCCCGGCAATGATTGATCTCCAGCACATTCTTATCAATGGTTCCGTCCCAATAACAACTCGTTGCTTCAAAATCATTGTAAATAAGCTGGATACCGGGATAAACCTGATAGACTGTCATAAGCCCAGGCCATCCTCACAGTCCATTTTATAGACGGCGCAATATCCGTCATTATCTTTTGGAATAATCGCAGATAACCCCGTAGCATTGGTGATAGGGTTTTTGTTCATAGTATTCATTCCGTTATCTCGTATTTGTTCTGCCAGGATTCTCCTGGCGTCTTTTATTATATAGTTTTTTCTCATTTTATACCGCTCCAATCGGCAGGATGTGCAATCCAATCAGAAAGCAAATTCTATTATAGTGCAGCCCTGCCGAATGTGCAAATATACGAAAAAGCCGATGCCCTCCAAAACGGAAAACATCGGCTATATGCGGGATTTTATTTGCTGCAATATTCCTTTCCTACACAACCGGAACAACTGCCGCTACAACAAGAACCATTTTTGCGGTTCTTATGGATTTTTCGCACAGCCCATATTGCATAGAAAACAATCCCGATAAGGATTATACCAGTAACAAGCATCTAAAACTCCTTTCTGACTGGAAACTCACAACTTATTAGCTTTGGGTCTCCGATCCTCTTTTCAAAATCCAAAGTCCAAATGCGACCACTGATAAAATGGCCGCTGAACGAAGCACTTTTCCAAACGTCATATTCATACCTCACAGCAAAAGTCCAACACGATAAACCACAAAAGTAACAGCCCAGGCCACAACCAACTGGAACAGGGCCGAGAACAGCATCCACCTTGTACTGCCGGATTCCTTGCGAATTGTAGCCAGGGCCGCTGCACAGGGAACGTAAAGCAGGCAGAAAATCATCAGCAAAACGCATTGAGCTGTCCAAAACCGGCTGCACCCAGGATGCCGACCAATGTATCCATTCCCGCGCCGGAGTTGATATTGGGAATCCCAAACAGAACGGCACAACTGGACACCACAACCTCTTTTGCAGAGATGCCAGCTATCAGAGCAACCGCTATCTGCCAGAATCCCAGTCCAATCGGTGCAAAGATCGGTACAAGCCAATGGCCCAGGATAGCCCCGAAGCTGTCTGCCATTTCCGTAGTATAGCCATGCGGCCCAAAGTTCAGGATCACCCACATGAGGATAGATGCTACAAAGATAGTAGTACCTGCTTTGGTAAGGTAGTCCTTTACCTTTTCCCATACATAGATTGCCACAGTTCTGGCGCTGGGGGCCTTATATTCCGGCAGCTCAATCAGCAGATAATTTTCCGATTTTCTCCGGTCAATCAAATGGATGATCGCCGCTACCAGGATAGCGACCACCAGGCCGATCAGGTACATGGAATAGGCCACGAGCATGGCGCGTGCCTGAAAGAACATCTCGGCAAACAAGATGTAGATTGGTAGACGGGCGCTGCAACTCATAAAGGGAGTAATCAACATGACCTTAAAACGGTCACGCCGGTTTTCCAAAGACCGTGAAGCCATGATTGCCGGAACAGTGCAGCCAAATCCCAAAATCATGGGGATAAATGCCCGTCCGGAAAGTCCCAGCTTGCTCATAATCCTTCCATGACATACGCAACACGGGCCATGTATCCGCTGTCCTCCAGAAAAGCCAATGCCAGAAACAGAATGAAAATGTTCGGCAGGAAAGTCAGGATACCGCCCACACCGGCGATGATGCCGTCTACCAGCAGGGAGCGCAGCACTTCATTGACCCCGACAGCAATCAGTCCATCGCTTATCAATGCCGACAGGCTCTCAATTCCTAATTCCAGGAATCCTTTCAGCCAATCGCCAATGGTAAAGGTCAGGAAGAACACCGCCGCCATAACAACGAGGAAAATCGGGATGCTCCAAAACTTATGCGTCAATACACGGTCTGCCTTTTCCGTCAAAGCATCTTGACGATCCTTATTGACCAGAACCTCCCTGATGATTTCCTCGATAAAATCATACTTCTCATTGATAATGTCGGATTCATAGTTCCGGTCGATCACATCCGGCATATTGACCGGATAACGTGCAGAGATTTCCTTATCCTGCTCCAGCAGCTTAATGGCGTGCCAGCGGTAATTGGACAGGTTCGGATATTTCCGCTTCAGCTCTGCATGATAAGATCAATCTTGTCCTCAATAGCATCACTGTAAACCATTGCGTATTCTGAATGGTGGTCGTGCCGGTGTTTTGGAGTATATTTATGATGATGAATCAGACACTCCGGATCTTTACAGTCTTTATGGTGCGCGGCTGCATGAAGCAGCACATCCAGTCCTGTCCGTTTTCTGGCTGAAACTGGAATGACCGGGATGCCCAGCATTTCCGGCAGTCTGTGTGTGTCAATCTCCATGCCGCGCTTTTCCACAATGTCCATCATGTTCAGCGCCAGCACAACCGGCTTGCCCAGCTCCAAAAGCTGCAAAGTTAAGTATAGGTTTCGCTCCAGAGCGGAAGCGTCCGCAACATCAATAATCACATCGACTTCATCGCTTAGTATAAACTGTCTGGATACCTGTTCTTCCATTGTGTAGGAGGTCAGGCTGTAAGTGCCAGGAAGATCGACCAGTCGAATATTCAGATCATGGTCTTTAATGGCACCCTCTACTTTCTCAACGGTTACACCTGGCCAGTTTGCCACTTTCAGATTTGCACCGGTGTAAGCATTGAAAAGTGTTGTCTTTCCGCAGTTCGGATTTCCGATGAAGCCGATAGTCAAATTTTCTCTCATCGGAATTTACCCCACTAAAATATTCTTTGTGATATTGCGCCCAAGTGCAAAGCGTGTTCCCCTGACTTTCACAATCAGGACACCCCGACTTTTGCTGTTCAGAACAGCGATAGAGGTTCCACGGGTCATCCCAAGGGCCTCCAAACGCTTTTCTATATTGACAGGCAGATCAATATCCTCAACTTTATATTCATTTCCTATTTTTCCATCGCAAAGATACATGAACGCTCCCTCCTCACCGATTTACGGAAGAAGTCTCCGGCAGCTTGCCAAACTCATAAAGCATCATAGAAACGGTAATAACCACCAGAATTGCATCTGTCAGAGCAATCGCCAGCCATACGCCACGAATACCCATGCCGCCGATCATCGGAAGAACCACGCAGAGAGGAATAAACAGAATGATCTGGCGGAACAGCACCAGCCAAGTTGCCTTTTTCGCCTTGCCCAAAGACTGGAACAGGGTTACGGCAATCATAAAGCTGCCTTGCAGGACATAAGTGCTGAACATGATACGGAAGTTGGTTGCACCCGATGCCGCGATACCCGGCGTTGTCAGGAACATGGATAAAATCTTCTCTGGAAACAGCTCGGCAGGAATATAGAACACCAGCGACAGCAGCGTTGCAGCAGTAATAAAAACCCTGGTCAGCGTCTTTACCCGGTCATAGTCCTTTGCACCATAGTTTGTACCGGCGGCAGGCTGGAATCCCTGACTGATCCCCCACAGAGGAACGAAAGAGAAATTCCAGAAGCGGAGCGCCGCACCTAAAAGAAGCTGTGAAGTTTCCCCGCCATAGTTCGATGCCACACGATAGATCACTGTCTGCTGTACCAGGGTCAGAATCTGCATCAACAGAGCAGATACCCCGACAGAAAGAACCTGGGGAAGCAGTTCTCCGTCAATGCGGATGCGCCCAATCTTCACATGAGGACTTTTTTTCTTGAAATACCACAGCGTAATTGCAGCCTGGACAAACTGGGAGAAAATCGTTGCATAAGCAGCCGCCTCAATGCCCATACCGTAGGGATTCAGGATACTGATAAAAATAGGGTCAAGAATGATATTCAAAATAGCGCCGTTGGCAATAATCGTCATTGCCTTTTTAAGCTGGCCTTCTCCGCGAATGACCATGTTTGCACTTTGAAAAAAGTTTACAAACAAGGAACCGGCAAAGATAATCCGTAGATATTTTTCCGCATAATTCAAAATGTTGTCGCTGGCTCCGGTCAGGGACAAAAGCTGGCGGGTGAACACCATGCTACCACTGTATAGATAACGGACAGCAGAAGAACCATAGCAACCAGGTTGCCCATGATCTTCTTAATTGTGTTTTCATCCTTCTTGCCAATAGCGCGGGACAGTACCGATGCAGAACCCACGCCCAGCATTGCCGCTGAACCGGCATTGATAAGGGTTAAAGGATAGGATACCGATATGGCTCCCATCTGCACGTCACCAACCATCTGGCCGACAAAGATGGAATCCATCATGTTATAAAGCCCAACGACCACCATGCCAAGAACCGCAGGGATGCTAAGTTCAATCATCAGCGGCCAGGGATTTTTTGTTAAGAGCTTTGTTCTTGTGTCAAGTGCCTGTTTCATCACTCTATTCCTCCTGGTCTATTTTAATTACAAGGTATCCAGTAAAACGCGCCAGTGACGCGCCTCACTGGATTAACCATATCTAACTAACCACTTAAAGTATATAAAAACCGGGCTTCTTTGTACGCTCCCAACCGCAGGATTTACAATCCAATCTGAAACGAATTTAGGAGCGGAAAGGACATAAGGCCCTTCCCGCTCCCGTTGTTACTGTATCATTTTTTCCAGTAATTTCAGGGCTTCTTCCAGTTTTGGATTTACAGCGTCCGTTTGCAGGGCATCCCGGACGCAGCTTCGTATATGGGCTTGCAAAATCTGCTGATTGGCGCTTTTTAATAACGCCTGCGTAGCAAGAAGCTGATTGGAAATATCCACGCAATAGCGATTTTCCTCAACCATTTGCAGGATACCGTCTAACTGTCCTCTGGCGATTTTTAGCTTGTGAACAATATCGCCTTTCTTGGCCTTCATAAACGGCCCGTTACTGGATACTAACGAGCTGATAGCCAGCGTCCTCGATAGCAGCTTTCAGCACAGCATCCGGCACATCCTGGTCAAGCTGCACCTGGGCCGACTTACTCTCCAGGGAAACATCCACATCCTTGATGCCCTGGATGTCCCGCAGCGCCTTATCAACGTGTTTTACACACATTCCGCAAACCATTCCTTCGATGTTCAATACTTTTTCCATGTGAATTGCTCCTTTTCGTTCTTGTTTAATCGTTGTTTGTTCATGCATAGGGACTGAATCCCGTTCTGTATTGGCCTGATGCTTCGCCTTGAACCACCGCAGACGCAGGGCATTGGACACCACGAATACCGAACTGAAACTCATAGCAAAAGCGCCGATCATGGGGTTCAGCTTCCATGCAAAGGGAAGATAGAATACGCCTGCCGCCACCGGAATACCGATGATGTTGTAGATAAACGCCCAGAACAGATTTTGCTTGATGTTGCGGATAACCGCCTTACTAAGCTGGATTGCCGTGGACACATCCAGCAGATCGCTTTTCATCAAAACAATGTCCGCTGACTCAATCGCCACATCCGTTCCGGCCCCGATAGCGATACCAACATCCGCTCTGGCAAGGGCCGGAGCATCGTTGATACCGTCACCGACCATCGCCACCTTCTTACCGACGCTCTGCAAACGGCGGATTTCCTTCTCCTTATCCTGGGGGAATACCTCTGCCACGACACGATCCACGCCGACCTGACGCCGAATCGCTTCTGCGGTCTTTGTATTGTCGCCGGTCAGCATGACCACCTCAATGCCCATGCCGGTCAATTCCGCTATGGCCTGCTTGCTGGTGGGCTTAACTACATCCGCCACGGCAATGACACCAATAAGCTGACCGCCACAGGCAAAGAACAGAGGTGTTTTCCCGTCAACGGCCATTTCCTCGCCCAACTGAAGGAGTGCGCCGCCATTGATGCCATTTGCCGCCATCAATCGGCGGTTTCCGGCAAGGCACGTTTCGTTTCCGATCTGACCCACAAGGCCCTGACCGGGAATCTGCTTGAAATCATCCACCGGGAGGAAGGAAAGTTGTGCTTTTTCGGCCTCTGCCACAATCGCGTCCGCCAGCGGATGCTCGGACAGCTTTTCCAGCGAAGCAGCGATTTGCAGCATCTCCTTTTGTGGAACACCCTCTTTGCAGAGCATATTTGTCACCACGGGCGTACCTGGGTAATCGTGCCGGTTTTATCCAGCACAACCGTATCAATGCTATGGGCCGTTTCCAGGGCCTCCGCCGATTTAATCAGGATACCGTTGCTTGCGCCCTTGCCGGTTCCGACCATAATGGCCGTAGGCGTTGCAAGGCCCAGCGCACAGGGACAGGAAATGACCAGGACAGAAATGCCGATAGATAGGGCAAATTCAAAGCCATATCCCAACAGCAGCCAGACAATGACTGCAATCAGCGCGATGCTGATAACCACCGGAACAAACACGCCGCTGACCTTATCAGCCAGTTTCGCAATAGGGGCCTTGGAGCTGGTCGCTTCATCCACCAGCCGGACGATCTGTGCCAGCGTGGTATCATCGCCCACCTTGGTGGCCTGCATCTTGAAATAGCCGGACTTACTTGTGGTCGCGCCGATCACTTTGTCCCCGATATGCTTCTCCACGGGGATGCTCTCGCCGGTCAGGCAGATTCATCAACGGAGGAAAAGCCCTCTATGACAATACCATCTACCGGCACAGATTCACCGGCCTTGACAATCAAGGTTTCGCCCAACTGCACTTCTTCCACCGGCACCTGAAGCTCTTTTCCGTCCCGCTCCACGATAGCCGTTTTGGGAGCCAGATTCATCAGCTTTGTGATTGCGTCCGAAGTCTTACCCTTTGCGCGGGCCTCCAGGGTTTTGCCCAAGGTGATAAGGGTCAGGATCATGCCTGCGGATTCAAAATACAAATCCATCATAAAGCTGTGAACCGTAGCCATATCCCCATGACCGAATCCGATGCCGATTTTGTAAACGGCGTAAATGCCATAAACGATTGCGGCGCTGGAGCCTATCGCAATCAGCGAATCCATGTTAGGCGAGCCGTGGAACAGGGTCTTGAATCCCATCCGGTAATATTTGAAGTTGATAAACACCACCGGGATCAGCAGCAGGAATTGGGTAAATGCAAAGCTGATTGCATTTTCCATCCCCAGCAAGGAGCTGGGGAGCGGCCACCCCATCATGTGACCCATAGAAATATAAAACAGCGGATCGTAAAAAGGGCAGAAAGCAGCAGCCGCTGTTTCATCTGCTTGTATTCTGCCTGTGCCGTACTGACCTCCGGTTTTGCTGCCGGTGTGGTCGTCCGGCTCTTGTTTTGTGCGGAGGCTTTGGGAATCGCGCCATAACCGGCCTTTTCAACGGCCTGGACGATTCCGCCGTATCCAAAACGGATTCATCATAAGAAGCAACCATGCTGTTTTTTAACAGGTTGACGGATACTTCTTTGATGCCAGGTAGCTTTGCCACGCTCTTTTCCACTCTGGTGGAGCAGGCCGAGCAAGTCATACCCGTAATGTCAAATTGCTCCTTTTGCAAAATTATCCCTTCTTTCTTATGAAGATTTGTGCGAGTACCCCTCCCCCGTAGGGAACTAAATACCGTTATGAAAAGGGGCGTTTGGCACCTTGGGGGAAAGATGCTAAAGCCCCGAACATAAAGTTTACGCACAAGGTCATTGACCGTTTTTCATTATACTTATCCTGCTTCTCCTTTGTCCGCTCCAAAGTGGAGCTTTTTTTATCCAAAGAGAAATGAGGTTTTTGCTGGAAATCCAATCAGCAGGTTTTCCAATCCAAAGGGCAGAATCGCTCCCAAATCCATTGACTTTGAGGGGCTTCGTGAATATACTGGCAGCATGAACGATTAAACAACCTTTTAATTGTTCATCCATATCAAACCAACCAAATACCAAAATGAAAGGGGGCTTTCTCCATGAAAAAGACCATTAAACTGCTTGACCTGGACTGCGGCCATTGTGCTGACAAAATCCAGAACGCCGTGAAGAAGATCGACGGTGTGACCAGCGTATCCGTCAACTTCCTGGGTCAGAAGATGATTCTGGAAGCGCCGGACGATCAGTTTGACGCTGTTCTGGCCGAAGCAAAGGCGCTGATTAAGCAGATCGAGCCGGATGTGACTGTTAAGGCGTAATGAAAAGCTGGACACCGGCTGCCACACGGTAGCCGGTGTTTTTCATCAATAGACAGAAAAAGCGTGACACGCTTTATGCTGCAACGAAAGGAGAATACACTATGACACGAAAACAAAGGCACTTGCTCACACGCATTATCGTGGCGGCGGTGCTGTTTCTTGCAGGCAGCTTGCTCCACCTCCCTGAATTGGCGGAGATGGCGGTCTTTCTCGTCTGCTATGTGGTTGTCGGTTGGGATATTGTCTGGAAGGCAATCACGAACATCCTGCATGGACAGGTGTTTGACGAAAATTTCCTGATGACGATTGCCACCATCGGAGCACTCATTTTGGGCGAACATTCCGAGGGCGTTGCGTTATGCTGTTTTATCAGGTGGGTGAATGGTTCCAGTCCTATGCGGTGTCCAAGTCCAGAAAATCTATCGCAAGCCTGATGGACATTCGCCCGGACTATGCCAACATCGAAAGGGACGGAAAGCTGGTTCAGGTTGACCCGGATGAGGTTCAGATCGGAGAAACCATTGTTGTGAAACCGGGAGAGCGCATCCCGCTGGACGGTACGATTCTCAAAGGCTTTTCCACCTTGGACACTTCGGCCCTGACCGGAGAATCCATGCCCCGTGAGGTGGAGCCGGGAATGGAGGTCATCAGCGGTTGTATCAACCAGACCGGTATCCTGAACATCCAGACCACAAAGGAATTTGGGGAATCCACCGTAGCCAAAATCCTTGACCTTGTAGAAAACGCAAGCGATAAGAAGGGCCGTATTGAGAATTTCATCACACGCTTTGCCAGGTATTATACCCCGGTAGTGGTATTCGCTGCTCTGGCGCTGGCGATCCTGCCGCCGCTGATTACCCAGCAGCCATTCAGCACTTGGATTTACCGGGCCTTGACCTTCCTGGTGATTTCCTGCCCCTGTGCGCTGGTCATTTCCATTCCGCTTAGTTTCTTCGGAGGCATCGGCGGCGCATCCAAGATCGGTGTTCTGGTAAAGGGCAGCAACTATCTGGAGGCCCTGGCAAATACCGAGGTCGTGGTCTTTGATAAGACCGGCACACTGACAAAAGGCTCCTTTGCGGTCAGCGAGATCCACCCTGTCGGCATGGAGGAAGCGCAGCTTTTGGAGCTGGCCGCATACGCTGAGGACTACTCCAACCACCCGATTTCTCTTTCTATTAAAAACGCCTATGGACAGAAAATCGACAACAGCCGAGTTTCCGATGTCCAGGAAATTGCCGGTCACGGCGTGCAGGCCGTGATTGACGGGAAAACGATTCTGGCCGGAAACACCAAGCTGATGGAGAAAGCGCATATTAAGTACACGCCATCCTCAGCTGTCGGCACCGTGGTCTATCTGGCCTGTGACGGGAAATACGCTGGATGTATCATCATTGAGGACGAGATCAAGGCCGATGCTCCAACCGCAATCAAGCTGCTGAAATCTGCCGGTATCCGCAAAACGGTCATGCTGACCGGCGACGCAGACGCCGTTGGAAAGAAAGTCGCAGGGCAGCTTCATCTGGATCAGGTTTATACTGAACTGCTGCCCGCTGATAAGGTTGACCGCGTGGAAAGCCTGCTGAAGCAGAAAAGCGAAAAAGGTATGTTGGCCTTTGTTGGGGATGGTATCAATGACGCTCCCGTACTGGCGCGGGCCGATGTCGGTATTGCTATGGGCGGCTTGGGTTCCGATGCGGCCATTGAGCTGCTGACGTGGTTCTTATGACGGATGAACCGTCCAAAATTGCCGCTGTTATGAAGATCGCCCGTAAGACGATCCGCATCGCAAATCAGAATATTGTGTTTGCCCTGGGCGTGAAATTCCTGGTTCTGATTTTAGGTGCGCTAGGCTATGCAAATATGTGGGCGGCGGTGTTCGCGGATGTAGGCGTTTCCATTATTGCGATTCTCAATGCCATCCGCGCCATGCGGGTCAAGCTGCCGGATATGCCAGCGGGCAGCACAAATCAGGGTTAAGCGCAATAGAAATGCGCCGCAACTTTCACACGCTGCGGCGCATTTCCTTATTGTTCAGTCGGGCATGATACTTCAAACAACGCATCTATGGCATGATGCAGGAGCTTTGCCTGCGGCGTGTCCGACAGCGAATAATAGACTTCTTTTCCGTCCCTGCGGCTTGAAATGATCCCGCTCTTTTTTAATATCCGCAGATGATGTGACACAGCAGGGGCGCTCATATCCACAGCCGCCGCGAGATTGCATACACATTCTTCACAATGGCACAGCAGCCACAGAATCCGCAGCCGGGTCGGATCGCCAAGCTGCTGAAATAAAAATGATATATCCTTAAACCCTTCCGCAGAGGGCATCTTATTTAATACTTTTTCAATATTCTGTCCGTGGTTATGGGGTAGATTGTAATGCGGCATAAAAATCAGCTCCTTCCTGTGACTATGATACTGACATAATTCTTGTCTGTCAAACAGCTTCATTATAGATTGGAGAAAAATACATGAACGAAACAGAGAAAAAAACTTTTTCCGCTCCAAGCCCTGGCGAATTGGAACAATTAACCGAGCTTCACAAAGCGATGGGCGATTACACACGGATGCGGATACTTTGGTATCTGATGCAGAAAGATTCCTGCGTCAGCGAACTGGCACAAAAGATGGAGGTCACAGAATCGGCATATCCCACCAGCTTCGTGCGCTTCGGATTGTCCGGTTAGTGCAATCACGCAAGGCTGGGAAAAGCGTGATCTATTCCTTGCAGGATGAACATATCCGGTGGATTCTTGAAGAAACCTATGCTCATATTTCAGAAAGATAAAAACGCAGCCCCTGTGCTGTTTTGCAGGGGCTGCGCGGGTATTCCATTACAGCGTTTCGTAGGAAACCAACTGGCTCATCGGGATGCGCTGCTTATTGAAGCGATTGGGATCGCCGGTTCCTTCGTTGGAGTAGCCGATAACCAGGATGTTGACCGGCTCCAGGTTGGCCGGGAGGTCAAATTCCTTACGCAGAACAGCGGGATCGAAGTAGCATACCCACACCGTCCCAAGGCCCAGCTCTGTGGCCTGGAGCATCATGTGGTCGGTCAGGATGGAGGCGTCAATGTCACCGGTCTGCTTCTGATCGAAAGGCCGTACCCACGCCTTATCGTGATCGGCGCAAACAATAATAGCCAGGGGCGCACCGTAGATATTGGCCGCTTTACTGATCTTCGCAAGACCTTCCTCGCTCTGAACGGCAATCAGGCGAATCGGCTGAAGGTTGGCAGCGGTCGGGGCCACATGAGCAGCCTCCAGAATCTGCTCCAGCTTCTCAGGCTCTACCTTCGTTTCCTTGTAATCGCGTACCGACATACGCTGCTTTGCAATCGTGATAAAATCCATAATATATAGTCCTTTCAGTATTTTTATTTTGAGCATATCAAATCAACCATTGACCTAATTGTAGCACTTGAACACAAAACCGCAAGAATGCACTTTTTCGGAAGATACTTCCCAAAAAGATAGCACCTTGCGGGAAAGGAGAACCATTCTATGAAATGTCAAACCAATCAGTTTAACTGCCCCGTGGAGGCAACCCTTTCTTTGATCGGCGGCAAGTATAAGCCGTTGATCCTCTGGCATCTGATTGACCATCCATTACACTATATGGAGTTACAGCGGCTGATTCCAAACGCCACGCCGAAGATGCTTTCGCAGCAGCTTCACGATCTGGAAAACAACGGCATGATTCATCGTGAAGTAATTCCAGAAAAGCCGCCTAAGACGGTATATTCTCTTACCCCATTTGGACAGAGCATCGTCCCCATTCTGGACGCGATGTGCCAATGGGGAAACAGCTATCTGGACGGCCTGGATGTGCAGCCGCCATGCTGTCAAAGCCGCAAATAAAATGCTGGGCATAGCTGACGAAAAGCGGCTATGCCCAGCGTATATTTTCTGCTCTAAATTTGTGACTGCCGGACGTAATTGCACAGCGCGGCAAAGTCACATGGGGATTCTTACTTAAAATCTGTTGCAGGCTTTCCCCGGCCTTTTGATGCAGCTTCGGCTTTTTCAGATCGTCCAAGCGGAAGAAGATATTGAGCCGCCTGCCGACAGCAAACAAAAGCCTTTCATCCGGTGGCAGGGTCAGAAAGCGGTCAATCGTAGAGAGCATTTCCTGTTTCTCCGTCCGCAGATTTCCTCTGATCTCCAGAAGCAGATTGACGATGTGTTCATTCACATAGTAACTGTCCATCTCATGTAGCTGTTGTAAGAATAGCTTTTGCTCTACAACGATTTCTTCCTCCGATTGCAGAGCAAAAGAGCCATTCCTGACAAACTCGCCCAGCTTGGACTCCGGCTTAATACCCGTGGCATGGACACGGATAAAATCTGGCTGGATGATATTCAGCGCCTTTGCTGTTTGAGCAGCATTTTCTTCAGACAGCTCCTTGCCGCCGATCCCCAGCAATATGAACTCCGACAAGATCATGTCCGCTTCTTTTGCCATGCAGCCGCTTCGGACAACAATATCCGCGTCAAAACCTTTGTTGATAAGTTTCAGTATCTGATCCGAGCCGGTTTCCATTCCGCTGTAAAGATGGTTTAGGCCCGCTTGCCGGAGCGCCTTTAGCTCTGCCGGACTTTTCCGGGTGATACTATCAGCGCGGGCATAAGAAGTGATGTACTGCATATCAGGAAAGCTCTGATTGATCGCTTCCAAGATACGGAGCAGATAATCTGTTTTCAGCACCAGGGCATCCCCGTCCTGCAAGAAGCAGGAAGTAATCTTTTTCCCCCGGTTAAGCTGGGCCTGCCGCCTAATATCTTCGATGGTTTCATCGATGGGGCGCATGGAGAAGCGCATGGATTTATAAAGCCCGCAGAAATAGCACTTGTTCCAATGGCATCCCCTTGTGACCCGGATTAGCAGGCTGTTACTTTCAGAAGGTGGACGAATAGGCCCGATTTCTATATCTTTCATGGTGGTTATCCTTTCAGTGTATTCATGTTAAGGGTAGCATTTCACGGCGGGCTTAACAAGAACGCACTTTTAGGGTAGACACTTCCCGTATGGGTAGCACCTCAAACAAAACTGGCAAGCAATGCAGAGTGTACACACTCTGCGATTTTGCTCCGCAAAATTGCTTGTTGGTGGACGGCCCCCAATCCCCCGGAACAGCTCCATGCTGGAGCTGGCTGCGCGTTTCTCCGAAACACTTTATCGCGGGCCGCTGGCCCACGAAAAAATGCCGGATGTAACATGGCAGTATGTCCACTACATCCGGCACCCTATGAAGAAAAACGCTGGATGCACCGGCACTATTGGAAATCATCCAGTAAAGCGTATATTTTAGAAAGATTTAGTGAGAACTTATCGTAAAAAGCAGTTGCACCAGCGTCTAACGCTTTCTCTTTATATTGTTCATCATCATCTGCGGATACAACAATTATTGGAATGAAAATTTTTTCCCTTTTCATATAGTCTAACAATTCAATTATCGTTTCATTCCGCAGGCGATAATCAGCAATTATTAAGGAAAACTTCTTTTCGGCAATTTGATGCTGTACGTTGCGCCATGTAGGAGAAGTATATGCTTCCCAATTTTTCTTCCTGGCTGCAATGGAAACAACATCCCGATAGCCATGATCGTCATCAATTATTAAAATCTTATTCATCAGCTATGTCTCCGTATGGCTAATGTCTGGAAAGAAAATACAGATACTCAATCTACCATTTTCGTATTTTGCTGATATAGTTCCATTCATCTGTTCAATTAACGTTCTGGCGATTGCCAATCCTAAACCTGTCGATTTTCTGGCAGCTTCAACTGTATAAAATCGGTCAAACAGCTTACCGACTTGTACTTCATTCAGCCGGGAAGCTGTGTTGGCAAAAATGACTTCGCCGGAATCAGTCAGAGTAATATCCAAATCACCATCGCTGTACTTAATTGCATTGTTCAAAAGATTTGAAAATACACGGATTAAAGATGAGCGGTCAAGTGATCGGACTATCTTTGCTTGTGTTATTTTAATGTTAGGAACAATTCCTCGCTTATTAAGAGTGGTATAAAATGCGGCAATGCTTTCCTCTAATATGCCATTGATAGCAATGGGTTCCCTAACAACAAGTCTTTCACCGGAAATGATAACAGAATATCTGAAAAGTTCTTCGATCAATTCGGTTAATAAATCCGCTCGGTTTCTGATTATTTCAATATACCGTTCTATTGTTGTTGACTTTTCTTCTTGTTCAAGCAAATCTAAGTATCCACAAATAGCCGTTAATGGTGTTCGTAAATCATGAGAGATATTTGTAACAGCGTTTTTGAGTTCGGCGTTTCCTTCTATGAAGAAATGGCGTTCTTCACGAAGTTTGCGAAGCTGAATGTTGATAGAAGCTGCTAATTCTCTCATATATTTATCATTCGACGAAATATCAATCAGCGTATTAGTTTCGGTCATGAGCCTATCGGCAAAGGCATTTTTAATCTCCTTTGCTGATTTCTGTAAAGTATAGATTTTAACAAATAAGACAACAATTATTGTAGCCATAACACCAATAGCAGCCCATAACCATATTTCCATAGCGGTCTCCTTATTTCAGATCTTTCTTTTTGAAAAAGATTAACCCCACTCCAGTAGATAAGACAACAATCATTAGTGAGTATATGGGAAGTTTTTCAATATTAACTGCTTCCATTGACATACACTGTGCCACTTGCCCACCGGGAATAAAATCATATAAAAATTGGACTACTTCACGCTCACTACCCTCAAGATATTTAGGGTTTTCGGATTCTATATACTCACCCTGTCCGTCCTCGGATGTTGTATAGCCAATAATGGTTTTTGGTTGGCTTAACATTCCGTTTATTTGAATCCCTGCTATCAAAAAAAAGAAAAGCCAGTAAAATACAAATAATCGCAGCAATGGGCTTATTATGATTTAGCATAGCTATCAAAGTAAAAATAGAAGAAAAAGCGATAGCAAGTAAAAACGAAACCAAGCCAAACAAAAAAACCAGTTTGGTATTCATTTCAAAAAAGCCCAGCAAAGGAATCCCGATGCAGAGATAAGGAATGAAAAATGCTGCACACATAAAAATACTTACAGTTGCGGAAACAATAGCGTTTGATAAGTAAAGAGCAGTTCGTGTATGCCCAATAGTAATCTTGTTCCGAATTGTTCCATCACTATATTCTGTACCGATAAATAAGCTGCAAAATACTGCCATAACGACACCGATAAACAAGGTACAGCCACAAAAGGCATCATCCACTGTATTGATAATTCCTGTCTTTTGCACATCTCTATATATCATTGTCGGATATAGTACCCCGGCTGCAAACATGAAAATGATACCAATCCAAAAGAACTTATCCTTTTTCAAACGCATAAAATTTGCAGACAATAGTTTACTCATTATCTTTACCTCCTACCAAACCAACATAATAGCTTTCCAGACTTTCATCTTTTTCCTGAATGGAAATAACTTCGCAGTTTTCTTTAGACAAAAGCATAGTAAATTTGGACACATTGATTTTGGCATATACATCAGCCATCGTGTCAGAGATAATATTGTAGTCTACATTCATCCCATCTAAAACACGCGCAAGTGCTTTCACATTTGACACCTCAAGGCGGACGCATTTCCGGCAGGCAGCTTCCAGTTCCTGTGCGCTAATTTCTTTCACCATTCGTCCGCCATCAATAAAGCCATAGTGCGTGGCAAGACGTGATAATTCATCTAACATGTGACTTGAAATCAAAACGGTGATTTGATGTTTGCGGTTTAGTTCTAATATCAGCTCTCGTATTTCGATAATGCCTTGCGGATCAAGTCCGTTTGCAGGTTCATCCAGCACCAGAAAATCAGGATCACCGACAAGCGCCACTGCAATTCCTAATCTCTGACGCATACCAAGCGAAAAATTTTTAGCTTTCTTTTCCCGGTATTTTCAAGCCCGACTAATTTCAGAATATCGTTCAGGCCATCATAAGACGGAAGCCCAATAATGCGGTATTGCTGCTTCAAATTATCCTCCGCTGACATATCAAGATAGATAGACGGAGTTTCTACAACGGCTCCCATTCGTCTGCGTGATTTGATAATTTCTTTGTCGGTGCTTTTTATCCCATACAATGTGTAATCGCCAGATGTAGGTGCTTGCAGGCCGCAGATTAGCCGAATAAGTGTTGTTTTGCCAGCACCATTTTTACCAACGAAACCGTAAATTGCCCCTTTGGGAACGTGCATGGAAAGTCCATTTAATGCTTTGAAATGACCGTATTCTTTGCTCAAAGCATTTGCAATAAGAACATACTCCATTTTTTTGCCTCCTTTGCCGCATGAAGTATCTATCATGCTTTATGCTGACATTCTACAAACAAACGGTAAAGATAGCGGTAAAGAAAATCGTAAAGATTTGGTAAAGATTTATTCAGCCGTGAACTTAAAGCCAATTCCCCATACTGCTTCGATGTAGTCCTTCCCACTAATTTCCCTCAGCTTTTTCCGCAAATTGCTGACATGGATCTTCAGAGAATTTTCCGTACAATCAGGCGTATCCTGACTTATGCGTTCAAGCATAATGGATTTTGCTATTACCTGTGATGGGTTTTGCATGAGCATTTTTAAGATAGCATATTCCGTCCGTGTAAGTTTCACTTCCTGTTGATTCACAGATACATCATGCGTCATGGTATCAAGGTTTATTTTATCAAAGGAAAGAACTGTATTGACGGGAACAGATACGTTACGAAGCGCAACCTTTATTCTCGCAACAAGCTCCTTTGTTTCAAAGGGCTTTGTTACATAGTCCACCGCACCTCCAAGCAAAAGATCAACTTGTTATCGACATCTACTTTTGCACTAACGACAATAACAGGGATTCCTTTGATTTTGGGTAATACTTCTTCGCCAGAAAGTCCTGGGAGCATTAAATCGAGTAAAATGAGGTCTGGTTTTGCAGTCGAAAGCACAAGTAAGGCTTCCGTTCCAGAATAAGCCCGCAATATCTTATATCCCTCTTTAACAAGGACTTCTTCCAGCATATTGCCAATATGAGCATCGTCATCAATTATCAAGATTTGTTTCACTTGTATCACCATCCCCGAACATTATAACTATGAGTCCATTCTACCACAGTGACACAATTTTTTCTAGTAGCTTCAGGGAATGGAAAAACTTGCCCCTCGTTCCATATCCGTGTTATGATACTTCCCAAAACCAAGAAGGGAGGGACAGACCGTAACCCGTCAACCAGCACTATGAGGATAAGGGAATGGACAATACAGAATTAGCGTATCAGATAGAAATGCTGACGCAGATCGTTGGGCGGCTTTGCGAGGCCGCGCATCTGGATGGGATGCTGGAGAACATTGCTCTGCAACATGGCTTTACCAAAGAGCAATACACAGGAATTTGGGGAACCATGCAGAGAAGAACGACTCACGGCCATTGTGATAAGGCCGCGCTGAAAGCGGAGCTGGATGCTTTCTTTCCGCAGCCGCTCCCGGATCTGGTGTTTGCTCAAATCCTGCGGGGCTTTTTAATCAGCAACCGCAAGGACAAAACCACCGAAAGTGTTACCTATCAGAATATCTACCGCATTTTACATGAAATGAACATGACAACCATATAAGTGTGACAAACGCCGGATGCAGCTACAAGCACGTGCATCCGGCGTCTTATTCTTCTGCAATACAGAAAGTGATGTATTTGTATCTTTTCTATTGACAGCGCGCTCCGAAAGTGATATATTTATCTCGTCAAGTGATAAATACATCTCTTTGGAGGACGGCATTATGAAAAATAACACAAAACGTACTATCATTTTTGGTGTGATCTGTGTCCTGTTTGTAGCAGTAGCTTCATGGTACACGATAACCTTCAATGATGCGAGGTTCATCATCCCAATAGATTTATCAGAATATACCTTTCGGACACAAGACATACCCATGATTATTTCCGGCATACTTTTGGCTTTATATATCCTGTACCTTTTTGTCCTATTGGCAAGAAGTATCGTGGCAAGCAGACAAAAAGAGTCAGCAGCAAAGGTCACAAGAACAGTAAATCCCAAATTGGGTTTTTTAGGCTTTTTAGGTTTTGTCGGATTTTTGGGCTTTTGGACTTACAACATGGATAAAACTATTTTCCCATTTGTGTTTTTTATGTTCTTTGGTTTTTTTGGATTTTTCTATGAAGGGAAAATGTCAAATACCTATATAGATGAGCGCTATAAAGAAAATAAGATGAAAGCGGGCATGACGGCAAATAGAATCGCACTAACTATTATCTTCCTTGCGGTACTTATTCTGGGGCAGGGAAAGTTTATGGGAAATCTGGAATACACGTTAATTACACTTATCATCGTAATAGCACTATCCATAGCTCTGGAAATATTCCTTAGCGAATACTTGCTGTACCGTTACGACCATGACGATCAGTTTGACGAAAGCGAGGAATAAAGGTGCCGGACTTTGAATGTAGGTTAAAAAAATATAGACAGTTGAAAGGTTTAACACAAGAACAGTTGGCGGCACAAGTTGGAGTGCGCCGTGAAACAATTATGCGATTAGAAAAGGCGCAATATAATCCTTCGCTTAAACTGGCGATTGATATTTCAAGGGCTGTTGAAACCCCCATCGAAGAAATCTTTATTTTTGAGTAGTTCTATCCGCTTGAAAGCTCTTGCTTCATCAGCAGTTGCCGACCATATAAACATAATAAACGCCGGATGCAGCCACAAGGCCCTTGCGTCCGGCGTCTTTTCCCCATAATATCCTCAATTTTGAATTTCCCGTACCAATCTTGAAAGGCTCCCCGGAAATCATCAAGGAGATCCGCGAGAAGCTGTACCAGCCTGAATTTCAGGACTTGACGGTGGTGGATTTTTCCGATCTCGCTCAGGGCTGCAAGACTTACGAGGAATTTATTGAAAAGATGGGTCAGGTTCCCGAAAGCAGCTTGCAGTATTTTGGCATCGCCGTCTGCGGCCCAAAGAAAAAGGTCAATAAACTGACTGGCAGTATGCCGCTGTTGCGGTAAAAAGAAAAGGCCGGAGTAGTAGGTTCCAGGGGAACCGCATACTCCGGCTTGTTGCTTTTTAGCGTTGTTCTTTCTGTTCGGCCTCTTTTTTCTGTTCTTTCTTTTGTTCCTGCTCCTTTTCATCATAGCCCATCAACCGGGCAACATTGGCTCTTGCCATCTGCAAATCCCGCATTTCCTGCCGGATGCTGGAGTATTCAGGGTAGAGCTTTTTCTTCTCCGACAGCAGCGCAGCATACTCGGCCTGGAGGCTCTTGACGGTGGGCAGCTTCTTGACGCCCATTTCATCAAAAGCCTTCTTTGCGGCCTTATGCAGCAGAATGTCCGCTTCATGCTCCGCCAGGAACTTCTTGGAGTAACCGGCTTTCCGGTAGGCCACATATACATCGCGGGTCTTGGCGTAGTTGATGATATGCTTTTTCATAACGGCGATCTCCGCCATTCGCACCTCCGCCGCCTTGATCTGGTCAGACAGCTCATGGAACCGCGCTGTTACTTCATCGGTTTTCTTACAGAGCGTTCCATAGTCCAGCAGCTTCCGCTCCGTCAGGAATTCAGGGTGGAGGCCATCTGCTTCAGATTGAAGCTCTGCGCCCACCGCGCATACCCGGCTCCTTTGCTTCAGCAAGTTTGGCTGGATGTCCACCAGCAGATTGACGCGCTGGGCCTGAATCTTCTTTGCCTCTTTCCGGGCCGGGGACAATTCCTTTCTCCCAACGATGATAGAGAGAATATCGCCCTGGGAGTATCCGTCCTTCAGGGAGCGGAGGCGGGTAAAGTTCTTTTGTCCAGGCCCACGGAAACCGGGCTGTTTTCCGTCCTTGTACTCATACCCGGCCTTCTTCATCAGCTTTAGAAAGGCATCGTAGTCCTTCGGTTTCTCTGCCAGGGCCGCATCAATCGCCAGCCGGAGTTTATCCTGAAAGGACAGCTTCTTTTTATCGCCCAGCCACTTGCCGTAGTGCGTCCGGCTAGGCTTTGGATTCTCAACGACAGAAAGGCCGTTTTCCAGACAGAGGCGATCACTGGCCCGCCGCAGGGCAAAACTGGAGCCGAGGAAATTACGGTACTTATGCCGCGCATCTATCTTCGTGGCATTGTAGATGATATGAGTATGGATATGGGCGTGGTCGATGTGCGTGGCAACGACAAACTGATGCTTGCCTTTGTCCAGCTCATCGCCAGCTCGTAGCCGATCTGCTGGGCCTGCTCCGGCGTGACCTCACCGGGCTTGAAGGACTGCCGGATTTGATACAGCAGCACATCGCTATCCGGGATCTCCCTGCCGGTATGGTCAGCGTAGGCCCGCTTTGTCAAAAGCATCTCGTTGGCGGCGGTGGCCGGATCGCAGCCGTATGTCATCACCAGCTCGCCGCCCAGGGTCTTGGCCGGATTGATTGCGTATTTTATCCGCTCATGGACAGTATAGGCAATGGACTGATTTTTGATTTTGTGCATGGGAATCAGGCGCGTGGTTGCCATGCAGGAGCCTCCTTCCGTTCATTTTGGGAAAAATAAGCCGCTGATAAATGGGGCTTGCGCTCCAAATACCAGCGGCTTGTCAGGTTTGCTATATTGTTGGGTTCAGCCATATTTCTCGGTTGCCGGTATGGGGAGTAGTTCCCTCAAATACCGTGAGAAAATGGCTTGCTTATTCAAGGTTTGTATTGTTATCTTATTGTTGCAGTTTAATGGTGTCCACGATTGCCATTTTACTTATCTGTTTAATGGGGCGTCTGATTGCGATTGCTGCTGATGCAAAGCACAGCAGGACAATGAGCAAAAGAGAAGTCACAGGAACTTGCCAGCCGTTCCCCATTTCTCAGCGATCAAAAATTGGAACATCATCTTGTTAAGAGGCAAGCCCAAAATACATCCGACTACACAGCCCAGCATCGCATAGGTAAGAGATTCTGCGGCAATCATTTTGTAGAGCTGATTTGCTCCCATACCAATGGAGCGCATGATACCGTATTGCTTTGTCCTGGATGCTACGCTGGCGTTCATGCTGTTGAAAATATTGAATACGGTTATTAGTGCGATAATGATAAGGAATCCATAAATGAAAATGGCTCCGGTATAATAAGAACTCTGTGCTTCGGAATTTGAAAGCCTCTTATCCGAAACAGAGCTGTCGGCCGGGAATAAGTTTCGGATAGCTGAAACCGTATCATCATTGCCTGTTTTGGAAAGCTGTACGTCAACTGTGGTATAGCCTAAGTCACCCGCAATATCAATGAAAGTCGGTTCAGAGCAAATCATATATCCATACTGCCTGCACCATTTCTTGCATTGGTTGTAGCCAGGATTCCCGCTATCGTGACCTGTTTATCGCCTGCGGATGTATGAATGGTTACGGTATCGCCAACAGCCCAGGCCATTCCATCACGATAGACTACTAAAACATTGTCCGTGTTGTCCTGAACAGGCGCAATTTTCCCTTCATTCAATTCATCTTTTGCCCATTTGAATTGATTATCGTCATAGGAAATGAGCGTGATAGTTCCATCCTCACCGTCAAAGGAAACGGACAAATCTGTTTGCTCCATTCTGCCAAACACTTTATCTACGTCATCAATTCTGCCTATTTCCTCGATTACAGTTCTGGTAAATGGCGCATTTCCCATAGTGACAGATACATCTGCTGCGGAGGAAGCCAGGGCGGGCATTCCTTGATCCAGAAAAACCACCATTACCTGAAAAGACAGGAACATCATAATGCTGATAGCAAAAGAGCAAGTCATAAGAAATACGTTTTTCTTGCCGGATAGTGCATGGAAATTCCCATACTTGTTTCCACACGGAATAGTTTGGTGTTAGCCGCTTTTTTATTCTGTGTAAGTTGTGTGTTTCCACTGATCGCGGTCACAGGTGAAACTTTAGCCGCTTTCTTCGCCGGAGATAGAGAGGCCAGAAGTACGATCAAAAAACCAACAACCGCGCCTGCAACCAAGCCAACTATACTGAACTGAAATAACGGAATCTCTGAAAAGCGATCACCACTAATGGATTTCAACAATAGGCAAGCGCACCATGTAATGATCTGTCCGGTAATCAGTCCAATAGGAACGCCTCTCATACTTTGACGCAATCCTTGCAGGATGACAAAGTGCTTTACTTGCTTTTTAGACGCTCCAAGGCATCGTAATAATCCATAGAACTGTACGCGCTCCAAAACATTTGTATTAAAGCTGGCCGCAATCATAACCGTTCCGGCAATCAGAACCAGCAAAACCAGAAAAGCAGCCACAAGATACAGCGATTGCATGGTACTATTTTCGCTTTGTCCCATTAAGCCAAGCAAAGCTGTATTTTCGGACACCTGATTATCACTTAACCCATAGGAATTTTTAATCTGCCGGATGGCCTTTTGAATATCAACACCGCTTTTGAATTGGACACGAAAGGTTGTTCCGTCATTTGCGTTCTCGTCTGCAATCGCCCGGAAGCCGTCCTCACTTAATACCATGCCATAAACATCAGCCTTTAATAGACTTCCCATATCTTCAAGGACGCCAGTAATGCGATATTCCTTTTGCGAACCATCTGGAACAACAACGGATACCGTATCGCCAATCGAAAGCCCAAGCTGCTCTAAGGCATTGCTGTTTAACAGGGCTTCATCCGGCGTTACGGGATAGGCCCCATCCTGCATATTCATTTCAGAAAGCTCAGTAAATGCTGCCTCGCTTGCACCGGCAAAGCTCACCGTTTTCTGGCCTATTGATCCGGTACATCCCTGATATGTCCAGCCGCAGACAGCAACATCCACTCTGGCTTTCATTATTTCTGCGGTCTGCTCATCAATCCCCGTCAAGCTGATGTGATACTCTCCATTTGTTTTGATGAAATAATTTTTTTGTGCGCGTATTGCCATATCAGCCATGCTAAAAATGGCTGTTACAAGCAGGACGGACAAAACGATGCACAGGACGGAGATCCTGTTGTTTTTCCGATGTACTTTTTCATATTGGGGAACCAGTCCAAGATAACTTTTCACTGTGACGACACCCCCAAATCCTTCAGAACGCCATCTGACATACGAAAAACACGATCCGCCGCGCCTGCATGGTTTTCATTGTGCGTAATCATCAAAATGGTCTGCTGATACTTGGCTGACATAGATTGTAAAAGTGCGATAACCTCCTGACTGTTTTTGCTGTCAAGGTTTCCAGTCGGTTCATCAGCCATAATCAATGCCGGACGAGTGACCAAAGCTCGGCCAATCGCCACACGTTGCTGCTGGCCGCCGGAAAGCTGGCTGGGTAAATGGTTCCGGCGCTCCGCAAGGCCCAGCACATTCAGCAGCTCATTCACAAATTTGGGGTTCGGCTTCTTATAGTCCAGCAAAAGCGGAAATGTGATGTTCTGCTCCACATTCAATTCTGGAATCAGATTGAATGACTGGAAAATAAATCCGATATGCTGCCGCCGAAAAACAGTCAGCTTCTTTTCAGACATGGAAAAGATGTCCTTTCCGTCAATCAGAACCTTGCCGGATGTCGCGTTGTCCAACGCCCCCACTACATTCAGCAGCGTACTTTTCCCGGAGCCGGATTCACCGACAATCGCAATGAACTCTCCCTTGCGGACGGAAAAAGAAATGTGGTTTAGTGCATGAACCTCTGTTTCGCCTGTGCCGTAGGTTTTGCACAGGTCTTGTACTTCAAGAATATTCATAATCATTACCTGCCTTTCAGGATTATATTATCCCTTGAGGCTTACAAACAGATGAAATCTATCTTACTCATTTGTAAGATTGAAAAATTTAATGTGAACGTAGTTCCAACGTCAATTTTGCTCGTCACAGAAATGGTTCCTCCATGACTTTCCACAATAGTCTTAGCAAGTGGCAATCCCAGTCCTATTCCATGAACGTCCTGTGAAAATCGGCTCCGGTAAAAACGCTTGAATATATTATATAAATCTTCGGGATGTATGCCTTTTCCATTATCTTCTACGACTATTTGCGTTAGCAGAGGGGTCTGCTCCCATCGGACAGTGATATGCCCGCCTTCCGCCGTATGTTCTAAAGCATTTTTTACGATATTCCCAACGGCCTCTGAAACCCAAAGGGCATCACAATGAAATGTAATATTAGCATCCCCGGAAAGTGTTATTGTTTTGTTTTCCCGATCTGCCCAAAGCTCAAATCGTTCGAGAATATCCTGCATCAGAACAGAAATATTCTCTGGTGCTTTTGCATTTGAATAATTCCGGCATCAAGCTTGCTAATTTTAATAGTGTATAAACAACATCCTCGATTCGCTTGATCTCCCGCAGAGACTTTTGGGAAAAGTCCATTACTGCCGCCTGTTCCGTATCGCTTTTACCAATAATCTCATTATACATTTTCAATGCAGACAGGGGCGTCTTTAGCTGGTGTGACACATCCGAGATAATATCCTGCAAAAACTCTTTTGTCTGTTTTTCATTGTCTGCATGGGCAGAAAGGATAGCGGATAGTTCATTAACTGCATGGAATAAGCTATACCAATCGCCGGTTTCCTCACTTTCAATGCGGCACATTGTATTGCCGTCTAAAAATTCTCGGATAGAGTTTTCAGCACCCTTTATCGCTTTATGCTGCCTGTTTAAGTAGTAAACTACCAAGACATACACAATACCAAAAGCAAACAACAGCAGGAAAAAGAGGCTATCATTGCCCGGTTTCGATATGGCAAAACAGAGGGGAGCAGTTTTTCGGAAAGGCTGTCATCATATCCGATGGCTTCCAATGCGTTGCGACCAGGAGACTGTGAGAAAAAGTCTGTAAATAAGATTCTACTATGATATGCAAGGGTGGTGAGCTTACAGTTTGAGCTTTTCACCCTTGTTTTATATATAACAGTTGTTGAATGGCATGTCAAGAGCAGGCGGTTTTCCGCCTGTCTTGATCGTCGGTTTACTCGTTATTCTGGAAGACGACCTTCGTACATAATACTCAGTTCGCCATATACCTGCGCCCAGTTTCGAATCGTACTGGTCCATTTTTTCGTAGCCTCAAAAGTGGCCAGGTACAGCGCTTTTAAAAGGGCCGTATCGCTTGGGAATACGCTTCTCTGCCGATTCAGCTTCCGGTAGGTGGAATTCAGGGATTCAATCGCATTGGTGGTATAAATCACCGTTCTGACCGTCGTTGAAAACTTGAAAATTGGAGAGATGGCATCCCAGTTATCCTTCCAGCGTTTCATGGAATTCGGATATTTGGGAGACCATTTTTCAGTTACACGATCTAAGGCTGCCAGCGCTTTCTTTTCATCTGCGGCCTGATAAATGGTCTTCAGATCCGCTGCAAATGCTTTTCTGTCCTTGTCAGGGACATATTTCAGTGTGTTTCTTACCTGGTGTACGATACAGCGCTGATACTCGGTTTTTGGAAAAGCAGCAGCGATTGCTTCTTTGATGCCGGTTAAACCATCTGCACAGATGATTAATACATCTTTGACACCCCGGTTTTTCAGTTCGTTCATAACGGAAAGCCAGTATTTTGCGCTTTCGTTGTCGCCAACGCTGATGGTCAGAACCTCTTTCTTTCCTTCCGTGTTGATTCCAAGAATCACGTAAGCTGCAAGCTTTCGGATCACACCATTATCTCTTACGGAATAGTGAATTGCGTCAATGTAGAGAATGGGATAGACTTCGTCCAACGGCCGGTTCTGCCAGTCTTCGATCTGTGGCAGGATCTTATCGGTTACATCGGAAATAAAACTCTCCGAGGTCTCAAAGCCATAAATATCTTCGATGGTTTCGGAAATCTGCCTGGTAGTCATTCCTTTGGCATACATGGAAATGATCTTCTGATCAATATCGGAAATATCTTTCTGGCGTTTTTTCACAACCTGTGGTTCAAACGTTGATTTGCGATCCTGTGGCACTTCGATTTCCATCGAGCCATACCGGCTGTTGACCTGTTTCCGCTTATAACCATTGCGATAATCATCATTATCTGAGC
>ENA-OQHY01000290-OQHY01000290.1-human-gut-metagenome-genome-assembly--contig:-NODE-290-length-29328-cov-7.263861_pt1 | contig 29328 bp, 45 predicted proteins | sample MGYA00242570_ERZ504733 | MGnify/ENA primary metagenome ERZ504733 (study PRJEB26092, sample SAMD00036219) | human gut metagenome | host: Homo sapiens | study: EMG produced TPA metagenomics assembly of... | reverse complement strand
CGCCCACTCCGAGCGCATCATAAAACGTTTCCATCAGGCGCTCACATGCCTGCGGATTCTCTTTAATCTTTTCAAAAAAGGGTAACAGTTCTGCAGCTGGTCCTTGTGTAGTAACACAGGTTAAAACAGTTGAGAATGACGGTTACAGCGCAGTACAGGTTGGATATGTTGACAAGAAAGAAAAGATTGTCACAAAAGACAACAGTGGAAAGAAGTCCATCGCTCACAGAAACGGTGTGACAAAAGCCGAAAAAGGTCATTTTGACAAAGCAGGCGTATCCGGAAAGAGATATGTAAAAGAATTCAGATTTGAGAACGCTGAAGAGTATACACTTGCTCAGGAAATTAAAGCTGATATCTTTGCAGCAGGAGACAAGATTGATGCAACTGCTGTTTCAAAAGGTAAAGGTTTCCAGGGCGCAATCAAGCGTCACAACCAGAGCAGAGGACCTATGACTCACGGTTCCAAGTTCCATCGTCATGCTGGTTCTAACGGTTCAGCATCTGATCCGAGTAAGGTATTCAAAGGTAAGAAGATGCCAGGACAGATGGGTAACAAGAAGATCACTGTTCAGAATCTTGAAGTAGTAAGAGTTGATGCAGAGAACAATCTCATCCTCGTTAAAGGTTCTGTACCGGGACCAAAGAAATGCCTGGTAACAATCAAAGAGACAGTGAAGGCAAACTAGTCTGACAGCTAAGAAAGGAGGAACATACAGATGGCAAAAGTATCTGTTTACAATATCGAAGGTAAAGAAGTTGATACAATCGAACTGAACGATGCTGTATTCGGTGTTGAAGTTAACGAGCACCTCGTACACATGGCAGTAGTAAATCAGCTTGCAAACAATCGTCAGGGAACACAGAAAGCCAAGACACGTTCTGAAGTTTCCGGTGGCGGAAGAAAACCATGGAGACAGAAAGGAACAGGTCACGCAAGACAGGGATCAACAAGATCACCACAGTGGACAGGCGGTGGAGTTGTATTCGCTCCAGTTCCGAGAGACTATTCCTTCAAAATGAATAAGAAAGAGAAGAGAGCAGCTCTTAAGTCTGCACTTACTTCCAGAGTAGAAGAGAATAAATTCATCGTTGTCGATGAGCTTAATTTCGACGAAATCAAAACAAAGAAATTCCAGGCAGTACTGAACAACCTGAACGTTAACAAAGCGCTGGTAGTTCTTGAAGATGGAAACAAGAATGTTGAGATTTCCGCAAAGAATATCCCGGATGTTAAAACAGCACGTACAAACACAATCAACGTATATGACATCCTGAAATACAACACAGTAATCGCTACGAAAGCTGTTGTTGCAGCAATCGAGGAGGTGTACGCATAATGGCAAACATTCAGTATTATGATGTAATCCTTAAACCAGTTGTAACTGAGAAGAGCATGGAGCTTATGGCTGACAAGAAATATACATTCCTTGTACACACAGAGGCTACAAAATCTCAGATCAAAGAAGCTGTTGAAAAAATGTTCAACGGTACAAAAGTAAAAAGCGTCAACACAATGAACCTTGATGGTAAGAGCAAAAGACGTGGAATGACTTTCGGAAAGACAGCTAAGACAAAGAAAGCTGTAGTAGCACTGACAGAAGACAGCGCTGATATCGAGATTTTCGAAGGACTGTAAGATATAAGACATTATACGGTGCAAACCCGTGAAACAAATAATCAGAGCAAACGAAAGGAGAGACAGTAATGGGAATCAAAACATATAACCCATATACACCTTCCAGAAGACAGATGACAGGTTCTGATTTCTCAGAGATCACAAAGACAACTCCAGAGAAATCCCTCCTCGAATCCAAGAAGAGAAAAGCTGGCCGTAACGCACAGGGTAAAATCACAGTAAGACATCGTGGCGGCGGAGCTAAGAAGAAATATAGAATTATCGACTTTAAGAGAAAGAAAGACGGAATTCCGGCAACAGTTGTTGGAATCGAATATGATCCAAATAGAAGTGCTAACATCGCACTGATCTGCTACGCAGATGGTGAGAAAGCATACATCCTTGCTCCAGAAGGACTTACAGACGGCATGACAGTTATGAACGGTGCTGACGCTGAGGTTAGAGTAGGAAACTGCCTTCCACTTTCAGAGATTCCGGTTGGTACACAGATTCACAACATCGAGCTGTACCCAGGAAAAGGTGGACAGCTGGTTCGTTCCGCTGGTAACAGTGCACAGCTGATGGCTAAAGAAGGAAAGTACGCTACACTGAGACTTCCTTCAGGAGAAATGAGAATGGTTCCGATCATCTGCCGCGCATCTATCGGTGTTGTAGGAACGGTGATCACAACCTGATCAATGTTGGTAAAGCAGGACGTAAGCGTCACATGGGAATCAGACCTACAGTTCGTGGTTCCGTAATGAACCCTAACGACCATCCACACGGAGGTGGAGAAGGTAAGACAAGTATCGGACGTCCAGGACCGTGTACTCCATGGGGTAAACCGGCACTTGGTCTTAAGACTCGTAAGAAGAACAAAGCTTCTAACAAGCTGATTGTAAGAAGAAGAGATGGTAAAGCGATTAAATAATCAGATTCACAAGGAGGTTAGAACCTATGGCTCGCTCACTTAAAAAAGGACCATTTGCAGACGAAAGCTTACTTAAAAAAGTAGACGCTATGAACGCTGCAGGTGATAAAACAGTTATAAAGACATGGTCACGCCGTTCTACAATCTTCCCATCATTTGTAGGTCATACATTTGCCGTACATGATGGAAGAAGACATGTGCCTGTATATGTTACAGAGGATATGGTAGGCCACAAGCTCGGTGAGTTCGTTGCAACAAGAACTTACAGAGGACACGGAAAAGACGAGAAGAAGTCAAGAGTTAGATAATTTTCATACATTTTGAAAGGAGGGTTCATCCATGGCAAGAGGACATAGATCCCAGATCAAAAGAGAAAGAAACGAGCAGAGAGATACAAGACCTTCAGCTAAGATTTCTTATGCAAGAGTATCTGTTCAGAAGGCATGTTTCGTTCTTGATGCCATCAGAGGCAAGGATGTACAGACAGCACTTGGTATTTTAGCATACAATCCAAGATATGCTTCAAGCGTTATAGAGAAGTTACTGAAATCAGCAATCGCAAATGCTGAGAATAACAACGGTATGAGCGTTGAGAACCTCTACATCGAGGAATGCTACGCAAACAAAGGACCGACAATGAAGAGAATCAAACCTAGAGCACAGGTAGAGCTTACAGAATCGAGAAGAGAATGAGCCACATCACAATCGTGCTCAATGAGAGATAGGAGGACAATATGGGACAGAAAGTTAATCCTCATGGCCTGAGAGTTGGCGTTATCAAAGACTGGGATTCCAAATGGTACGCAGAAAAAGATTTCGCTGACAATCTGGTTGAAGACCACGAGATCAGAAAGTTTTTAAAGAAGAGATTATACAGCGCTGGAATCTCTAAGATTGAAATCGAAAGAGCATCCGATCGCGTTAAGATCATCGTTTATACAGCTAAGCCTGGTGTCGTAATCGGCAAGGGTGGTTCCGAGATCGAAAAGGTGAAAGCAGAGCTTGCACAGTTCACAGATAAGAAGCTCATCGTTGACATCAAAGAAGTTAAGAGACCGGACAAAGATGCACAGCTCGTAGCTGAGAACATTGCTCAGCAGCTTGAGAACCGTATCTCCTTCAGACGTGCTATGAAATCCTGCATGTCCAGAACTATGAAGGCTGGAGCACTCGGAGTTAAGACTTCCGTATCCGGACGTCTTGGTGGTGCTGATATGGCTCGTACAGAGTTCTACAGCGAGGGAACAATTCCGCTGCAGACACTTCGTGCTGACATCGATTATGGATTCGCAGAAGCTGATACAACTTACGGAAAAGTCGGTGTAAAGGTTTGGATTTACAAAGGCGAAGTTCTTCCGACTAAAGCAGATAAGGAAGGGAGAGATAGATAATGTTAATGCCAAAAAGAGTAAAACGTCGTAAACAGTTCCGTGGTACTATGAAAGGTAAGGCTCTTAGAGGTAATAAGATTTCTTACGGTGAATATGGTATCGTAGCTATGGAACCATGCTGGATTCGTTCTAACCAGATCGAGGCAGCCCGTGTTGCTATGACACGTTACATCAAGCGTGGTGGTAAGGTTTGGATCAAAATCTTCCCAGACAAGCCGATCACAGCAAAACCGGCTGAGACTCGTATGGGTAGTGGAAAAGGTACTGTTGAGTATTGGGCAGCAGTAGTTAAACCAGGCCGTGTTATGTTTGAGATTGCAGGAGTACCAGAGGAAACAGCTAGAGAGGCACTTCGACTTGCAATGCATAAATTACCTTGCAAATGCAAAATCGTTTCTCGCGCAGACTTAGAAGGCGGTGATAACAGTGAAAATTAATACATTTGTAAACGAGTTAAAAGGAAAATCCGTAGAGGAATTAAATGAAGAATTAGTAGCTGCTAAGAAGGAACTCTTTAATCTGAGATTCCAGAACGCAACAAATCAGTTGGATAATACAAGCAGAATCAAAGAAGTAAGAAAGAATATCGCTCGTATCCAGACTCTGATTACAGAGGCTAAAAGAGCATAGTGAAAGGAGCAGCAACCGTGGAAGAGAGAAATTTAAGAAAAACCCGTACGGGTAAGGTTGTCAGCGACAAGATGGACAAAACGATTGTTGTTGCTGTTGAAGACCATGTAAAACATCCACTTTACAACAAAATCGTAAAGAGAACTTACAAGCTCAAAGCTCATGACGAGAACAACGAGTGTAAAGTTGGAGATACAGTAAAAGTTATGGAAACAAGACCGCTGTCCAAGGACAAGAGATGGAGACTTGTGGAAATCATGGAGAAAGCGAAATAATTATTTGAAGGAGGTTTACCTGCATGATACAGCAAGAAAGCAGACTTAAAGTAGCAGACAACACAGGTGCGAAAGAGTTACTGTGTATCCGTGTTCTTGGCGGTTCTACAAGAAGATACGCCAACATCGGAGATGTGATCGTTGCAACTGTTAAAGATGCAACACCAGGCGGCGTTGTAAAAAAAGGTGATGTCGTTAAAGCTGTTGTTGTCCGTTCTGTAAAAGGCGCTCGTCGTAAAGACGGTTCCTATATCAGATTCGATGAAAATGCTGCTGTTATTATAAAAGACGATTTGAACCCACGTGGAACACGTATTTTTGGACCAGTAGCAAGAGAGCTTAGAGAGAAACACTTTATGAAGATTGTTTCTCTGGCTCCGGAAGTACTGTAAGGAGGTGCCTGAGAATGTCAACTATGAAAATTAAAAAAGGTGATATGGTTAAGGTTATCGCCGGAAAAGATAAAGATAAAGAAGGCAAAGTTATTGCCGTAGATAAAAAAGACGGAAGAGTCCTGGTTGAAGGCGTCAATATGCTGACAAAGCATACAAAGCCAAGCATGGCAAACCAGAACGGCGGAATCGTACATCAGGAAGGTTACATTGATGCATCAACGTTATGTTACTTCATAACGGAAAAGCAACAAGAGTAGGCTTCAAGATGGATGGAGACAAAAAAGTTCGTTTTGCTAAGGCAACAGGCGAAGTTATTGATTAATTCAAGGAAGGAGGTCCAGGACTTTGAGTAGACTGAAAGAGCAGTATCAGAATGAGATCGTTGATGCAATGATCAAAAAATTTGGATATAAAAACATCATGGAAGTGCCGAAACTTGACAAGGTTGTAATTAACATGGGTGTCGGTGAGGCAAAAGACAATGCTAAACTTCTGGAGTCAGCTATTGCAGACATGGAGAAAATCGCAGGACAGAAAGCGGTTGTAACAAGAGCAAAGAATTCTGTAGCTAACTTCAAAATCAGAGAGGGTATGCCGATCGGATGTAAAGTTACTTTAAGAGGAGAGAAAATGTACGAGTTCGTTGATCGTCTGATCAACCTCTCACTTCCTCGTGTACGTGACTTCAGAGGAGTAAACCCGAACGCATTTGACGGAAGAGGTAACTATGCACTTGGAATCAAGGAGCAGCTTATCTTCCCAGAAATCGAGTACGATAAGATTGACAAAGTCAGAGGTATGGATGTAATTTTTGTTACAACAGCCAAGACTGATGAAGAAGCACGTGAATTATTGACACAGTTCAATATGCCATTCGCAAAGTAAAAAGGAGAGAAATTCATGGCTAAAACATCAATGAAAATCAAACAGCAGCGTGCACCAAAGTTCTCCACAAGAGAATACAGCCGTTGCAGAATTTGTGGTCGTCCGCATGCATATTTAAGAAAATACGGCATCTGCCGTATCTGCTTCCGCGAACTGGCTTATAAAGGACAGATCCCGGGTGTTAAAAAAGCAAGCTGGTAAGACGAAAGCAACTATATACTGTGAAATAACATAGGAGGAATCACACACATGACTATGAGCGATCCAATTGCAGATATGCTTACAAGAATCCGTAATGCAAACACTGCAAAACATGATACAGTAGATGTACCGGCATCAAAGATGAAACTTGCTATCGCAAACATTCTTCTTGATGAAGGATATATCGCAAAATATGACCTTGTAGAAGATGGAGCTTTCAAGACAATTCACATCACACTGAAATACGGTGCTGACAAGAACGAGAAAGTTATTTCCGGACTGAAGAGAATCTCCAAACCGGGACTTCGTGTTTACGCTAATACAGAGGATATCCCGAAGGTACTTGGCGGACTCGGAACAGCAATCATCTCTACAAACAAAGGTGTAGTAACAGACAAAGAAGCTAGAAAACTCGGCGTAGGCGGAGAGGTTCTTTGCTTCGTTTGGTAAGCCGAAAGCAACTTAGTGAGAACGAGGCGTAGCCGAAGTTTGAGCTTAGTGCGAGGTTGTTCTTTGAACTTAGCGAGGTTACTTGCTTAGTGAAAAGAACTTCCTTATAAATGTAACTGAAAACAGAGAAGCCAACGCAGCTTCTCCGAGAATCTAAGTTAAGGAGGATAATGGTATGTCACGTATAGGAAGACTGCCTGTAGCAATTCCTGCAGGAGTAACTGTAGAAGTTGCTGAGAACAATGTAGTGACTGTAAAAGGTCCTAAGGGAACTCTTACAAAAGAGCTTCCAGTAGAAATGGAAATCAAAGTTGAAGGCGAAGAAGTAATCGTTACAAGACCGAGCGACTTAAAGAAAATGAAATCTCTTCATGGTCTGACAAGAACACTGATCAACAACATGGTTGTAGGTGTAACAGACGGATACGAGAAAGTTCTTGAAGTAAACGGTGTAGGTTACAGAGCTGCTAAATCAGGAAATAAACTGACACTGAACCTTGGTTATTCCCATCCAGTTGAGATGATCGATCCAGAAGGAATCGAGACTGTACTTGAGGGACAGAACAAGATCACTGTTAAAGGTATCGATAAAGAAAAAGTTGGACAGTTTGCGGCTGAGATCAGAGATAAGAGAAGACCGGAGCCATATAAGGGCAAGGGAATCAAATATGCTGATGAAGTAATCAGACGTAAAGTCGGTAAGACTGGTAAGAAATAAATAAGGAGAGTGTGAAAATGGTTAGTAAGAAATCTAGAAGCGAAGTTCGTAGAAAAAAACACATGAAATTACGCAACCGTTTCAGCGGAACAGCGCAGAGACCGCGTTTAGCTGTATTCAGAAGTAATAATCATATGTATGCACAGATCATCGACGATACTGTTGGAAATACTCTTGTTTCCGCTTCCACTCTTCAGAAAGAAGTGAAAGCAGAGCTCGAGAAGACTAACGACGTTGAAGCAGCAGCATACCTTGGAAAAGTAATTGCCGAGAGAGCAAAAGCTAAAGGTATTGATGAAGTTGTATTTGATAGAGGCGGATTCATTTACCAGGGTAAAATCAAGGCATTAGCAGACGCAGCAAGAGAAGCTGGTCTGAATTTCTAAGGAAGGGAGAACACAGATGAGACAGGAACGTATTGATGCTAGTCAGATGGAATTAGTAGAAAAAGTGGTATCAATCAAGCGTGTAACCAAAGTTGTTAAAGGTGGTCGTAACTTCCGTTTCACAGCTTTAGTAGTTGTTGGTGATGGAAATGGCCATGTTGGTGCAGGTTTAGGAAAAGCTACTGAAATTCCGGAAGCTATTCGTAAAGGTAAAGAGGACGCTATGAAGAAAATGATCAGCGTATCTCTTGATGAAAACTCAAGTGTAACACACGATGTGATTGGTAAATTCGGAAGCGCTTCCGTACTTCTTAAGAAGGCTCCGGAAGGTACTGGTGTTATCGCCGGAGGACCGGCGCGTGCCGTAATTGAGGCGGCTGGAGTTAAGAACATCCGTACAAAATCTTTAGGATCCAACAACAAACAGAATGTTGTACTTGCTACAATCGAAGGTCTTAAAGCAGTTAAGACTCCGGAAGATGTTGCAAGACTTCGTGGCAAATCAATTGAGGAGATCTTAGGCTAATCAACCGAGAAGCCCGATCAAGCGTATAGGAGGTAAGATTGAAATGGCAAATTTAAAAGTTACATTAGTAAAGTCTACAATCGGCGCCGTACCAAAGCATAGAAAAACAGTTGAGGCTCTTGGACTTAAGAAACTCAACAAAACAGTTGTATTGCCAGATAATGCAGCTACCAGAGGTATGGTACAGCAGGTTAGACATTTAGTTAAAGTTGAAGAAGAGGCTTAATTAAGATAAGGAGGTAATGTCATGGACTTATCAAACTTAAGACCGGCAGACGGTTCAAAACAGAGTGATAATTTCAGAAGAGGCCGTGGTCATGGTTCAGGAAACGGTAAGACAGCCGGAAAGGGCCACAAAGGACAGAAGGCTCGTTCAGGAGCTACAAGACCTGGTTTCGAAGGCGGTCAGATGCCTTTATACAGAAGAATTCCTAAGAGAGGTTTCACATGCAGAAACTCTAAGACAATCGTAGGAATCAATCTTAGCGCACTTGAAGTATTCGAGGACGGCGCTACAGTATCCGTTGAGACATTGATCGAAAGCGGTATTGTTAAGAATCCAAAAGATGGAGTAAAAATTCTTGGAAATGGAGAGTTAACTAAGAAGCTTACAGTTCAGGCTAATGCATTCAGTGCAAAAGCAGCTGAGAAGATTGAAGCTCTTGGTGGAAAAGCAGAGGTGATCTAATGCTTAAGTCCTTACGTAAAGCATTAAGTATTGAGGATATCAGAAAGAGACTTCTCTATACATTTGCAATGCTTATCGTTGTTAGGTTAGGATCACAGTTGCCCACTCCGGGAGTAGATCCGACATTTATTCAGAATTTTTTTGCACAGCAGACCGGTGACGCATTTAACTTTTTTGAGGCGTTCACCGGCGGCTCATTTACGAGAATGTCAGTATTTGCCCTGAGCATTACTCCTTACATCACATCATCTATCATCATGCAGCTTCTCACAATAGCGATCCCAAAGCTTGAAGAAATGCAGAAAGATGGTGAAGATGGAAGAAAGAAAATCGCAGCGATTACAAGATATGTGACAGTTGGTCTTGCACTGATTGAATCTATCGCAATGGCTGTAGGATTTGGACGTCAGGGACTTCTGGAAGAATATAATTTCGTAAATTGTGCAATCGTTGTATGTACGCTTACAGCTGGTAGTGCATTCCTTATGTGGATTGGTGAGCGTATTACTGAAAAGGGAGTTGGAAACGGTATTTCTATCGTACTTCTGATCAACATTGTTTCCCGTGTTCCGGATGATTTTGTAACACTGTATACACAGTTCATGAAAGGCAAAACAATTGCAAAGGCAGGACTTGCCGGTGTTATTATCCTTGCAGTCCTTTTGGTTGTAGTTGTATTTGTCATCATTCTTCAGGACGGTGAAAGAAGAATTGCAGTTCAGTATTCCAAAAAAGTACAGGGAAGAAAGATGGTTGGCGGTCAGTCAACACATATTCCGTTGAAGGTGAATACAGCCGGAGTAATCCCGGTTATCTTCTCTTCTTCACTGATGCAGACACCAATCGTGATTGCACAGTTCCTTGGAAAAGGAAAAGGAACCGGAATCGGAAGTAAGATCCTTGCAGGTTTAAACTCCAATAACTGGTGTGATCCAGAGAATCCGATTTATTCAGTCGGACTTGTGGTTTACATTTTACTTACAATATTCTTTGCATATTTCTATACATCGATTACTTTCAATCCGATGGAGATTGCAAATAATATGAAAAAGAGCGGTGGATTTATCCCTGGAATTCGTCCGGGCAAACCAACAGTTGACTACCTTACAAAGATTTTGAATTATATCATCTTTGTTGGTGCGTGTGGTTTGATCATCGTACAGGTGATTCCATATTTCTTCAATGGTGTTTTCGGTGCAAACGTTTCCTTTGGTGGAACATCACTTATCATTATTGTAGGTGTTGTACTTGAGACAATTAAGAAGATTGAATCACAGATGCTTGTAAGAAATTACACAGGATTTTTAAATAATAAGAGATAACAGTTATTGATATTGTTTTCTATTAAATGTCTTTTAGCTCGCTTTGTTCTGTCCTCAATTGCAGGACGAACAGAGCGGGTTAAACTTGTATAAGGAGGATAAAGATATGAAACTCATCATGTTAGGAGCCCCAGGAGCAGGAAAAGGAACACAGGCAAAGAAGATTGCTGAGAAATATACTATTCCGCATATTTCTACTGGAGATATCTTTAGAGCAAACATCAAGAACGGAACAGAACTTGGTAAGAAAGCAAAAACTTTCATGGATCAGGGTCTTCTGGTTCCAGATGAACTGGTTGTTGATCTCGTTGTAGACAGAGTAAACCAGGAAGATTGTAAGAATGGATATGTACTTGATGGATTCCCGCGTACAATTCCACAGGCAGAGGCACTTGATCGTGCACTTGCTGCAATGGGACAGAAGATTGATTATGCGATCGATGTTGAAGTTCCGGATGAGAATATTGTAAACCGTATGTCTGGAAGAAGAGCTTGTGTTGATTGTGGTGCTACTTATCATATCGTATATGCTCCGACTGCAAAAGAAGGCATCTGCGACAAGTGTGGCGGAGAGCTTATCTTGAGAGACGATGATAAACCAGAGACAGTACTTAAGAGACTTGGTGTTTATCATGAGCAGACACAGCCGCTGATCGATTATTATACAGAAGCAGGAGTACTCAGAGAAGTTGATGGTACAATCGATATCAATGATGTATTTGCTGCAATCGTTCAGATCCTTGGAGAGTAAGTTTTGTTGATTTCATTCAGGAGGATTAAAAATGTCAAAAACTGACGTGATTGAAATTGAAGGAGTTGTAGTTGAGAAACTTCCTAACGCAATGTTCAAAGTAGAACTTGAGAATGGCCATATTGTACTGGCGCATATCAGCGGTAAGCTGCGTATGAACTTCATCAAGATTCTGCCGGGAGATAAGGTTACACTTGAGATGTCACCTTATGACCTGAGCAAAGGAAGAATTGTCTGGAGAGACAAGTAAGAATTCTACACATCAAATAACAGGAATGCTGTTGTTTACAACATTCCGTATCTGAAAAGATAAAAAGATATTATTTTCTAAAAAGTATTTTTAGAAAATAATATCTTTTTTAATTTAGGACTTGACTTTACCATATGTTTTGTGGTAAAGTATGAAATGGTCATTTTTGGAGAGGTGTGTCCAAAATACCGGAATATATAGGCAGAGCAAAGTAGGGAAGGAGGATTTGACATGAAGGTTAGATCATCAGTTAAACCAATTTGTGAAAAATGCAAAATTATTAGAAGAAAAGGTAGTATCAGAGTAATCTGTGAGAACCCGAAGCACAAACAGCGTCAGATAGGCATTGAACACTTAATGAATGCAAGCGTAAGCGAAGCATGAATTTAGTGAGAAAGCCCATCCGGAGACTTAGCGAGGTCTTTTCGAGCTTAGTCAAGAGATGCATCAGAATGTGCAAGAAAAGCGGCTGACAGCATGACACGCCAGGAGGTGTGTAGAGCTGTTTAATATACAGTAAGGATACACCGCATCTGTCCGCAGGTACCGACAGAGCGTGTGGTCTGGGCATCTGACAGGCGTTTGTCGTCTTTCTATTAAAGAGGGAAGATGCTATTGTATATTGCTTATAATACCCGGCATTTGCATTGGCGGATGAGAGTATGATCCGTGCCGGGAAAGGGTATGTAGTTTCCGTACATGCCTGGGCTGGGATATCGGAAGGATACATTCCGGTAGGATGCAGCAGTAAATGAGTTACACCAGACTTCATTTATAAATAGAAGATACTCATTTCGCATTCGCAGCCTCAATTAGGGACAATGAACAAGAAAACCAGAAAAGAAAATGGAGGAAAGACACATGGCTCGTATTGCAGGTGTAGACTTACCAAGAGACAAACGTGTAGAAATCGGTCTTACTTATATCTACGGAATCGGTAGAACAAGTGCAGAACGTATCTTAAAGGATGCAGGAGTTAATCCTGACACTCGTGTAAGAGATCTTACAAGTGAAGAAGTAAAGAAAATCAGCGCAGTGATCGATGAGACTCAGGTTGTAGAAGGTGATCTTAGAAGAGAGATCCAGCTCAACATCAAGAGACTTAAAGAGATCGGATGCTACCGTGGAATCCGTCATAGAAAAGGACTTCCGGTACGTGGACAGAAGACTAAGACTAATGCAAGAACATGCAAAGGTCCTAAGAGAACTGTAGCAAATAAGAAGAAATAATATCGTATAAAATAAAGAAAGTAGGTTAGTTTAAATGGCTAAGAGAGTTGCGAAAAAAGTAACAAAAAAACGTGTCAAGAAAAACGTTGAACGCGGACAGGCACATATTCAGTCATCATTCAACAATACAATTGTTACACTGACTGACGCTCAGGGAAATGCTCTTTCATGGGCAAGTGCAGGCGGTCTGGGATTTAGAGGTTCAAGAAAATCTACTCCATATGCAGCACAGATGGCAGCTGAGACAGCAGCTAAAGCAGCATTAGTACATGGTCTTAAGACAGTAGATGTATTCGTAAAAGGACCGGGATCAGGAAGAGAAGCAGCAATCCGTGCACTTCAGGCATGCGGAATTGATGTAGTAAGCATCAAGACGTAACACCGGTACCGCACAACGGATGTCGTCCACCGAAACGCAGAAGAGTGTAATTATACTCTGCTGTATAAGAAAAGCAGTTATTTAATAGTAAATGTTGACGCAGCGGCATGAGTACCGCTGGCATGTATAATATTAGGAGGATAGAAATGGCAGTAAATAGAGTTCCTGTTCTTAAAAGATGCCGTTCATTAGGAATGGATCCGATTTACCTCGGAATCAATAAGAAATCTAACAGACAGTTAAAAAGAGCAAACAGAAAGATGAGCGAGTATGGTCTTCAGCTTCGCGAGAAACAGAAAGCAAAATTCATCTACGGTGTTCTTGAAAAACCTTTCAGAAACTACTATGCAAAGGCAAAACAGCAGGAAGGAATGACAGGTGAAAACCTTATGATCATCCTTGAGTCAAGACTTGACAACGTTGTTTTCCGTCTTGGACTTGCTAGAACAAGAAAAGAAGCTAGACAGATCGTTGATCACAAGCACGTTCTTGTAAACGGCAAACAGGTTAACATCCCATCTTACCTTGTAAAGGCTGGAGATGTTATTGAAATCAAAGAGAACAAAAAAGGTTCACAGAGATACAAAGAGATTCTTGAAGCTACAGCTGGAAACATGGTACCAGAGTGGCTTGAGGCAGACGCTGAGAATCTTAGAGGTACAGTAAAAGAGCTTCCTAACAGAGAAGCAATCGATGTACCGGTTGACGAGATGCTTATCGTCGAGCTGTATTCTAAATAATAATTTGTAACTGTTCAGAGCAAAGCAAAATTTCATAAAACAGCTATAAAATGCTTGCATTTTTAAGACTGTTTTTGAAATTTATTTGGCGGATACGCCACACCGACGAAATGCGTAGCATTTTGGAGGTTGGCTCTGAACATTTACAATAATTTCGATTTGAAAGGATTGCGCAGGCTATTATGCAGGGCAATCCTAACTAATCTGAATAAGTTGATTAGATACAGTTTTGTACCCCCTCAACATATATTAAGCCCATAAGGAGGGTCTGTGTAGTGTTTGATTTTAATAAACCGAATATTGAAATTACAGATGTTTCAGATGACAAGAAATACGGAAGATTTGTCGTAGAACCGCTGGAGAGAGGATACGGAACTACGCTTGGTAACGCGCTGAGAAGAATTATGCTTTCTTCCCTGCCGGGAGCAGCAGTTAGTTCTGTGAAAATCGACGGTGTACTGCACGAGTTCAGTTCCATCCCGGGTGTTAAAGAAGATGTGACAGAGATCATCATGAACTTGAAATCTCTGGCTATCAAGAACACATCTGAGTCTGATGAAGTGAAGACAGCTTATATCGAGTTTGAAGGAGAAGGTGTTGTAACAGGTGCTGATATCCAGTGTGACTCTGATATTGAGATTGTAAACCCGGAGCAGGTAATTGCTACATTAAGCGGTGGCAAAGACAGCAAGCTTTACATGGAACTTACAATCACTAAAGGTAGAGGATATGTAAGCTCAGATAAGAATAAAACAGAAGATATGCCAATCGGTGTTCTTCCGATCGATTCTATCTATACACCGATCGATCGTGTTAACCTGACAGTTCAGGATACACGTGTAGGTCAGGTTACAGATTATGACAAACTGACACTTGATGTCTGGACAAAAGGTACAATGGCTCCTGATGAGGCTGTCAGCCTTGCAGCAAAAGTGTTAAGTGAGCATCTGAAACTCTTCATCGACCTGTCAGAGGTAGCTCAGCAGGCAGAAGTTATGATTGAGAAAGAGGATGACGAGAAAGAAAAAGTTCTTGAGATGAGCATTGATGAACTTGAACTTTCTGTTCGTTCTTACAATTGTCTGAAGAGAGCCGGAATCAACACAGTTGAAGAGCTCACAAACAAGACTCCGGAAGACATGATGAAGGTTCGTAACCTTGGTCGCAAGTCTCTCGAAGAAGTTCTTGCAAAACTGAAAGAACTCAATCTGGAACTGAACCACGGAGAAGAATAATATTCTATATCCGTACTTTGATAAATTATCAGGACACTTATGTCCTGCACAGGCTGCATTCACAATTTTGTGAACAGTAGCCCGCTGAAGATTAAATATCCTGGCGGTAAGCCCGAAGAGCACGACAGGAGCATTTGATTAGTAAGCCCGAAGATGCATAACCAAATGTTAATTAATGGAGGAAATTTAAAATGGCAAAGTATAGAAAACTTGGCAGAACAGCAAGCCAGAGAAAAGCTTTACTTAGAAACCAGGTAACAGCTCTTCTTAACAATGGAAAGATCGTTACAACAGAAGCTAAGGCAAAAGAGATTCGTAAGCAGGCAGAAAGCCTGATCGCTCTTGCTGTAAAAGAGAAAGATAACTTCGAAGAAGTTACAGTAATGGCTAAAGTAGCACGTAAAGATGCTGATGGCAAACGTGTGAAAGAAGTTGTTGACGGTAAGAAAGTTACTGTTTATGACGAAGTTGAGAAGACAATCAAAAAAGATAAGCCAAGCAGACTGCACGCTAGACGTCAGATGCTGAAAGTTCTCTTCCCTGTTAAAGAAGGCGAGAAGAGAAACATGAAAGATGTTGACATGGTTGCAAAACTCTTTGATGAGATCGCTCCAAAATATGCTGATCGTAACGGTGGTTACACAAGAATCGTAAAGATTGGTCAGCGTAAAGGTGACGCAGCTATGGAAGTTCTGATCGAGCTTGTTTAATCTATTTTGAATTTATAGCTGAACTTAGACTCCCATGTAGGATGAATGTCCTGCATGGGAGTTTTTATATATTAGGAAAGTTCTATCCTAATATATAAAAAATACTCCGCTTGGGATGTGTCAAAACTGTTCGCTGTCAAGAAAAAAATCATTTTTGTAAAAAGTGCACAACTGATGTTAAAAAAATAACGTTAAAACTTTAACGAAAGGTACATTGACAATTAATTAACGAACCAGTATACTATTAACTGTAATCGGGAAACATAAAAACAACCCGATCGGATAAAACTTGCAGGTTACAAAAACAGTGACTATAAAAATGATTTATTCAAGTACAGGAGGAATACTCAGATGGCAAAGAAAGAGGCGGCAAAAACTGTAGAGACAAAGACAGTAAATACCGGATTCGTTGATAACGTAGAAGCTCTTGAAGCAAAAATGAAAGAAATGCGCGAAGCACAGAAAATCTTCGCTACATTTACACAGGAGCAGGTTGACAAAATCTTCTATGAAGCAGCTATGGCAGCAAACAAGCAGCGTATCCCGCTTGCAAGACTTGCAGTAGAAGAAACTCAGAGAGGTATTCTCGAGGATAAGGTTATCAAAAACCATTACGCAGCAGAGTATATTTACAACGCATACAAAGATACAAAGACATGTGGTGTTGTAGAAGAAGATAAGGCTTTCGGAATCAAAAAGATTGCAGAGCCAATCGGACTTGTTGCAGCAGTTATCCCTACAACAAACCCTACATCAACAGCAATCTTCAAAACACTGATCTGCTTAAAGACAAGAAATGCAATCATCATCAGCCACACCCGGCTGCTAAGGCATCTACAATCGCAGCAGCTAAAGTTGTTCTTGATGCAGCAGTTAAGGCAGGAGCTCCGGAAGGAATCATCGGATGGATCGATGCTCCGTCACTGGAACTTACAAACACAGTAATGAGAGATGCAGACATCATCCTTGCAACAGGTGGTCCTGGAATGGTTAAAGCAGCTTACTCTTCAGGAAAGCCGGCACTCGGAGTTGGAGCTGGTAACACACCGGTTATCATCGACGACACAGCAGATGTAAGAATGGCAGTTAACTCAATCATCCACTCTAAGACATTTGACAATGGTATGATCTGTGCTTCTGAGCAGTCTGTAACAGTACTTGAAAGCGTATATGAAGAAGCAAAGAAAGAATTCCAGTATAGAGGATGCTACTTCCTGAAACCAGGCGAGGAGCTTGACAAAGTTCGTAAGACAATCATCATCAACGGTGCGCTGAACAGCAAAATCCCAGGAAAATCAGCTTATGAAATCGCTCAGATGGCAGGCGTTGAGGTACCGAAGAATACAAAGATTCTGATCGGAGAAGTTGAATCTGTAGATATCTCAGAAGAATTTGCACATGAGAAATTATCACCGGTACTTGGTATGTACAAAGCCAAAACATTTGATGAGGCGCTTGAGAAAGCAGCTCAGCTTGTAGCAGACGGTGGATATGGACATACATCTTCCCTCTACGTACATCCGGCAGAGACCGAGAAGATTGCAAAACATGCAGCAGCAATGAAGACTTGTCGTGTACTGATCAACACACCTTCTTCTCACGGTGGAATCGGAGACCTTTATAACTTCAAGATGGCTCCGTCCCTTACACTTGGATGTGGATCATGGGGTGGAAACTCTGTATCAGAGAACGTAGGAGTAAAACATCTGCTTAACATCAAGACAGTTGCAGAGAGGAGAGAAAATATGCTGTGGTTCAGAACACCTGAGAAGTTTACTTCAAGAAAGGTTCTATGCCGGTTGCACTGGATGAGCTTGGAACAGTAATGCACAAGAAGAAAGCATTTATCGTAACTGACTCTTTCCTTTACAAGAACGGATATGTAAAACCAATCGAAGATAAATTAGATGAAATGGGAATCCAGCATACATGCTTCTTCGAGGTAGCACCAGACCCGACACTTCAGTGTGCACGCAAGGGTGTTGACCAGATGAGACAGTTCGAGCCAGATACAATCATTGCTCTTGGTGGTGGATCTGCAATGGACGCTGCTAAGATCATGTGGATCATGTATGAGCATCCGGAAGCAAACTTCGAAGATATGGCTATGGACTTCATGGACATCCGTAAGAGAGTATTTACATTCCCTAAGATGGGAGAGAAAGCTTACTTCGTAGCTATCCCAACATCTTCAGGAACAGGTTCTGAGGTAACACCATTTGCAATCATCACAGACGCTGACACAGGTGTTAAATGGCCAATCGCTGACTACGCTCTGCTTCCAAACATGGCAATCGTAGACGTAGACAACATGATGACACAGCCGAAGGGACTGACAAGTGCTTCAGGTATCGACGTTATGACACATGCAATTGAGGCATATGTATCTATCATGGCTACAGATTACACAGATGGTCTTGCTATGAAGGCTGTTAAGCTTGTATTCGAGAACCTTCCATCTGCATATGAGAACGGAGCAAACGATCCGAAGGCTCGTGAAGAAATGGCAAATGCTTCCTGTATGGCTGGTATGGCATTCGCAAATGCATTCCTTGGTGTTAACCACTCCATGGCTCATAAGCTTGGTGCTTTCCACCACCTGCCACACGGTGTTGCTAACGCAGTAATCCTTACAGAGGTTATGAGATACAACGCAGCAGAAGTTCCGACAAAGATGGGAACATTCTCACAGTATCAGTACCCACATGCACTTGCAAGATACGCAGAACTCGGACGTTTCGCAGGATGCACAGGTAAAGATGATAAAGAAGTATTTGAGAACTTCATTGCTAAGCTTGAAGAACTCAAAGAGAAGATTGGGATCAAGAAGACAATCAAAGATTACGGTATCGATGAGAAGTACTTCCTTGATACACTTGATGAAATGTCAGAGCAGGCATTCAACGATCAGTGTACAGGAGCTAACCCAAGATACCCACTCATCCAGGAGATCAAAGATCTGTACCTGAAATGCTACTACGGAAAATAAATTGCATTGCATAAGCAGGCATATGACCGTTAGAATCTAAAATATACGAGAGAGATAGAATGATGTTGAAAAGCATTGTTCTATCTCTTTTTTTACGCGAGCAACGAGCCAAAGTCTGTGCTTGCACAAGACCTTGGCGACTGCCGCGATAACTTGGAAAATAGAGTTTTTGAGTTTTCCAAGTATACGCGAGCAACGAGCCAGAGTTTGTAATTGTTAAGAAATAGACAATATATAGCGGGTGAAAAAACTTGTTAAAAACTGCACAAACTTGCGCTGAAGGGGTTTTATTTTAAAAATTGTGAGATATAATGACATCATCAAAACAAAGTAAGAGCCGTAAGGCAAGAGGAACAGCCCCGCAGAGCTGAGATAAAATAAGAGCAGACAAGCAGGTGTGTTCAAGATATAAGGAGGTCTATATTATGAAGTTAGAAGAAAAAAATCTCATCGTGAAACGTGCTTACAAATCAGTTTACAAATGTGATGACTACATTGTGAAGGTTTTTAATGAAGGACATCCGAAGTCAGATGTATTTAATGAGGCTCTGAATACTGCAAGAGTAGAAGAGACAGGTTTGGACATTCCGAAGGTAAAAGAAGTAACTCAGATTGATGGAAAGTGGGCAATTGCGATCGAGTACAAAGCAGGTAAGACACTTGAGGACATGATGGAATCTGATAGGAAGAATCTGGAAAAATATATGGAAGACTTTGTTGATCTCCAGTTACAGGTTCAGAGTAAGAAATCACCGCTTCTGAAAGGAATGAAAGATAAATTAGCTCGTCAGATCAATGGATTGAAAGATCTTGATGCGACTACACGTTATGAGCTTATGACAAGACTTGAGAGTATGCCAAAGCATAATAAAGTATGCCATGGAGACTTTAATCCGAGTAATGTGATCGTAGGAAAGAATGGAAAGATGACAGTGGTTGACTGGGCTCATGCAACACAGGGAAATGCAAGTGCAGATGCAGCAATGACATATCTTCTCTTTGCACTGAAGGATCAGAAAGTAGCAGACCTTTACTTAAAACTGTTCTGCAAGAAGAGCGATACAGCAATGCAGTATGTGCAGCAGTGGCTTCCGATTGTTGCAGCAGCACAGTTGTCTAAAGAAAATGAACTTGAGAAAGATTTCCTGATGAGATGGATTGATGTTGTTGATTATCAGTAGAAAATAGAGTTGTTTCTAAAAAAAGAAGCACTGGAAGATCAAAATGAAATCTTCCGGTGCTTCTTAGTCTTTTTATTATTTACCAACTCGTAAAGAAAACGTTATCGCCAATTACAACACCGGTTCTGGTTGTCGATGGTGCGTACAGGAAGTAATAACAGTCGGCTACAGAGGCAAGACGAGCTCCGTTGATCGCATCCTGTGCAACCTGGATAGAAAGACTTCGTGGACCTTGCTTTAATACACGGTCTAAGGAACCTGTCCATACAGGAGCAAACTGTCCTTTGGCATAGATGACATCATGAATAGAATTCGGAAAGCGGCTGCTATATACACGATTCATAATGACTGTAGCAACTGCAAGCATAGAATCGTAATCATAGTGGGCCTCACATTGCAGAATTGCTGCAAGAAGTGTAAGGTCATCAGACGCAATGGCAGATCCGGAACTATTGGAGCCACCAGAAGAACTTGAACTTCCGGAGGATGAGGAACCTGAATTACCGGAGTTCCCAGAGGAACTGGAAGTATTCGTTTTGTTCGTGCTGGCAGCAGCCTCAGCTTTTGCAGCAGCTTCAGCTTTCGCAGCAGCTTCCGCCTGTTTCCTGGCTTCTTCTGCCTGACGAGCTGCCTCTTCTTCTTTGGCTTTCTGTAGTTTTGCATTCACCTCATTCAAATTAGTAGAAGTTGCAGCAGCTTTTGCCTGTAATTGTGTCTGCTGTGTCTGCAATTGGTTCTGTAAATCTTTCATGGAATCCTGTTGTGCTTCCAGGTCTGCTTTCTGATCAGCAATCTGCTGGTGAACATCTTTCAGATTGTTCAGCGCTTTGCGGTCGTAGTTACTTAAATTTTCAATAAAATCAGCTTTGTTTAGAAAATCTGACATATTTTCTGCTGAGAAAAGCATCTCGAGCATTGTAGCACTTCCGTGCTCGTACATATATTTGATACGGCTTTTCATATCTTCATACTGCTGATCTTCATTTTTCTGCGCTTTCTCAAGATCATCCTGTGTTTTGTCTATATCACTGTTGAGGATCTCAACCTGCATTTCAGTATCAGATATCTTCTCGCTCAAGGTGAGGATATCCTGGTTGATGCCTTTTAATTCGTTCTCAAGGGCAGAGGTCTGGTTTTGCAGATTGTCTATCGTGTCTGTAGCATAGACTGGAAGTGCAGAAAATACAATTGCAAGGGAACAAATGAGCGCAGTGCCCGTATGTAACTTGCTTTTTTTGTAAAATGCCATAATCTCAATATCCTTTCTTTAAATGACATTGCATAGTTGTCGAAAACCTATTATACTATAAAACAGAGAATTAATCAAATTGGCACGGAATATTTTATGATTGTTTTACGAAAAGATTAAAAAGATGTTGCTTTTTGTAACAATTGACGGATAGAAAATACAGAAGATAAGGAAAAAAGTATGGAAAAAAAGGAAATTAAGATTGTTGGATTAGATCTCGATGGAACACTTCTTACAGATAAGAAAGAACTTCTTCCTTATACGAAGAATGTGATCAAAGAGGCGCTGAAGAATGGTACAGTTGTTCTTGTTGCAACCGGAAGACCATGGACAGGAGTTCCAGAGGAATTACGTGAGCTTCCGGGGATGGATTATGCACTGACTGCTAATGGGGCAAGGATTATTGAGACGAGAACCGGAAAGGTACTGGAAGAACATCTGTTATCCAAAGAAGCAGCAAAAAAAGCAATTGCAATCGGAAGAAAATATGATACTCTGTTGGAAGTTTATTTTGATGGGCAGGGATATGCTCAAAAAGATGAGATCGCGCAAGTGAGAAGTATCATAAGAATCCGAACATGTGGGATTATTTTCTGAGAACACGAATAGCGGTAGACAGACTGGAAGATCTGCTGGATGAAAAAGAAGGGGATCTCGACAAAGTACAGATGTTGTTTGCAGATATGGAAGAGAGAGAAGAGGCGTGGAAAGAGCTGGAGCGAGAAGGCGTCTTTGAACTGGTTGGCTCTCTTCAATATAATATAGAAATCAATGCAGTTGGTGTGAATAAAGGAACCGGACTTGTGAATCTTGGCAAGATGCTTGGAATCAGGCGGGAAGAGATCATGGCGTGTGGGGATGGCGATAATGATATCGCAATGCTCAAAGAAGTTGGATTTGGGGTTGCCATGGCGAATGCCGAAGAAAAGGTCAAAGCTGTAGCTGATTATATTACAGAGAGCAATAATGATGAGGGAGCCGCAAAGGCTATCGAGAAGTTTGTTCTGAAACGAGGAGGGGAATTATGTTAGAGGTATTAAAGGTTATCATTTTAGGAATTGTGCAAGGAATCACAGAGTGGCTTCCAATCAGTAGCACAGGTCATTTGATTCTGGTGGAACAGCTTATTCAGCTGAAACAGAGCGAGGCATTTACGAACATGTTCAATGTGGTGATCCAGTTCGGATCTATTATGGCGGTCGTAGTAATTTATTTCCATAAGCTGAATCCATTTTCACCGACGAAGACGGAGAAACAAAAGAAGATGACAATTCAGTTATGGATTAAAGTAGTGATCGGAACAATTCCGGCACTGATCGGAGGAGTGTTGCTGAACGACCTGATTGAATCAAAACTGAGTAATGCATATGTTGTTGCATTGATGCTGATCGTTTATGGTATTTTATTCATTATAATTGAAAAACGTAATGAGACAAGAGAACCGAAAGTAAAAAGACTCTCCCAGCTTTCTGTGAAGACAGTTCTTCTGATCGGAGTCTTCCAAATGATGGCGATGATCCCTGGGACATCCAGATCCGGAGCAACAATCGTAGGAGCACTGGCACTTGGGGTTTCAAGAGGTGTGGCAGCAGAATTTACATTCTTCCTGGCAATTCCGGTTATGTTCGGAGCAAGTGCACTGAAGTTGTTTAAATTCGGTTTGGCATTTACCCCAATGCAGGTATTCCTGCTTCTTCTTGGAATGATCGTATCCTTTGCAGTATCTGTTATAGCGATCAAGTTCCTGATGAAATATATCAAGAACCATGACTTCAAAGCATTTGGATATTACAGAATCGTACTTGGTATTATTGTATTTTTATTCTTTGGTATTCAGGCTTTATTCAAATAATATGCATATTATAGCTTTTCTTTACTGTTCACAGTGTATTGTGAACAGTAAAATTTTGTATTTGTGCAAGAAATAGTGCATAATTACCTCTTGCATTTTATAAAAAGCATGTTATAATTATAAACATGTTATGAATTTTTATGCAAAACAAGATAAAACAGGAGGGTCTTAATATGAAGAAGTTTTTATCAGTATTCCTCACTGCAGCACTGGCAGTCAGCATGCTGGCAGGATGCGGAAGTAAAGGAGAGACAGTAACAGCTAAGGTAATTGATATTGACCTTACAAATGAAGAATATGCATTTGGTGTGGACAAGAATCAGCCGGAGCTTCTTGAGAAGACAAATGAATTCATTGCAAAGATTAAATCAGATGGAACACTTGATGAGATCTGCAAAAAGTATTTCTCAGACGGAGAGCCGGAAGCAGTAAAATCAGCAACACTTGATACATCTAAGGATCAGTTGGTTGTAGCTACAAATGCAGCATTCGAGCCATTCGAGTATACAAAAGGTGATGATTATTACGGAATCGACATGGAGATCGCACAGCTTCTTGCGGATGAACTTGGTAAAGAGCTTGTAATCCAGAACATGGATTTCGATGCGGTTTGTCTGTCAGTAAGTCAGCAGAAATGTGATATCGCTATGGCAGGACTTACAATTAATGAAGAGAGAGAAGGATATGTTACATTTACAGATTCTTACTACTCAGCATCTCAGCGTCTAATCGTTCCAAGCAACGTTACAACATTCGACGACTGCAAGACAGCAGATGACGTTGCAGCTAAGCTTGCTGAGACAAAATCATCTGACCAGATTGGTGTTCAGCAGGGAACAACAGGTCAGTACTACATTGAAGGAAGCGAAGATTGGGGATTCCCGGGACTTCCTGCAAAATGTGTAACATACAAGAGTGGATCTCTTGCAGTTCAGGATATGCTCAACGGAAATATTCAGTATGTAATCATTGATGCAGCACCGGCAGCAGCGATCACAACAGCAATCAACGCAGTACAGTAAATGTTCGCGAAGATTTCGTAGACAGCAGCTAAAATAACAGAATTTATTTACGAGGAAAATACAGGCAGAAGATAATGCATGCATTTTCCTCTTTTTGGGGAAAGGAAACAAATGGGTAATTTTAGTCAGAAAGTAGACAAATTTATTGATATATTTCTGAATCAGAATGGCTATGTGAAAGTAGTTCAAGGTCTGCAGAACACTCTTTTGATCGCAATCACCGGTCTGATCATCGGTATTGTGATCGGTACTTTGATCGCTACAGTCCGTGTGATTCCGAAATATAAAACTCTTCCGAGAGTATTGAATCATATTTGCAGCTTTTACGTTGCATTATTCAGAGGAACTCCTATCGTAGTTCAGCTCCTTATTTTTTACTATGTACTCCTTCCGATCTTTGGAGTAAAGATTACCGGAGTGCAGGTTTCTATGGTTGTATTTGGTTTGAATAGTGGTGCATACATTTCTGAAATTATGCGAAGTGGAATTCAGTCTGTTGACCAGGGACAGATGGAAGCCGGAAGAGCGGTTGGACTCAGCTTTGGAACAAGTATGATGAAGATTGTGATTCCGCAGGCGGTTAAGAATATTCTTCCAACACTTGGAAATGAGTTTATTTCCTTGATTAAGGAAACTTCAGTAGTAAGTTTTGTCGGTGCAGCAGATCTTTATGTTGCTTCAACTTTATCGGAAGTAACAGCTACGAATTCATGGTGCCATATCTTGTTATGGCGTTGATTTACATTGCACTTGTGCTTGTGATCACATTACTTGTTAAATTATTAGAAAGGAGCCTGAAGAAGAGTGATAGACGTAATTAATCTGCAAAAAAGCTTTGGGGACAAAGAGATTCTGAAGGGAATCAATGTTACGATCAATAAAGGCGATATCGTTGCGGTGCTCGGACCATCCGGCTCCGGTAAAAGTACATTTCTGCGATGCCTGAACTGTATGGAAGACCCGACAGGCGGAAGTATTATTTTCAATGGTGTTGATATCGCAGATATGAAGGTTGATATTAATGTACACCGCCGTCATATGGGAATGGTTTTCCAGCATTTTAATCTTTATAATAATAAAACGGTTCTTCAGAATGTCATGATGGCACCTGCTTATTTAAGATGTAAGGACATCGACAAGGCGAAGAAAAAGAACCGTATGATCAAATTTAAAAATCTGTTCCGTGGAAGTGACAAGAAGGAAGAGTTAATTCCAATCACTGAGACAAAGGATCAGATTAAGAAAGAAGTAAAAGAGCAGGCAATGGCTCTTTTGAAGAGAATCGGCCTGGAAGACAAAGCGGATGTGTATCCGTCTACACTTTCCGGTGGACAGAAACAGCGTGTTGCGATTATCCGTTCCATGGCTATGAATCCTGACGTGATTCTTTTTGATGAGCCAACTTCAGCACTTGATCCGGAAATGGTAGGGGAAGTTCTTGAGCTGATGAAAGATCTGGCAAAAGAGGGAATGACAATGGTTGTTGTCACTCATGAGATGGGATTCGCCCGTGAGGTTGCTTCAAGAGTTCTTTTCATTGATGACGGTCAGATTAAGGAAGAAGCTGCCCCGGCAGAATTCTTTGAACATCCGAAAGATCCAAGACTTCAAGAGTTTCTTTCAAAGATTCTTTAAAAGAAAAATATTTTATCTATAGAATATCTGTTTGGTATTGTGTTACAATATTAAACAGATATTTTTATATATAAGGAAATCGTATTGAATGAAATGTAATGAAAAGGAAAATTGCAAAGTAGAATTTGGGGAATGTGAGAGATTACATGATATGGTAGAACCTCTTGTCGAATGGTTTCGGGAGAATCAGAGAGATCTTCCATGGCGGAAGCATGTGAATGCGTATCGGGTCTGGATTTCAGAGATTATGCTGCAGCAGACGAGAGTGGAAGCAGTTAAATCTTATTACACACGATTCCTGGAAGAACTGCCGGATATCAAAGCGCTGGCTGAAGTGCCGGAAGACAGACTGCTTAAGCTGTGGGAAGGACTTGGCTACTACAACAGGGCGAGGAATTTAAAGGCAGCAGCACAACAGGTAATGGAAGAATATAATGGTGTATTCCCGGATACATTTGAAGAGATAAAAAAGTTGAAAGGAATTGGCAGTTATACAGCCGGTGCGATCAGCTCTTTTGTTTATCATCAGCAGAAACCAGCGGTAGATGGAAATGTTTTTCGCGTGGTTACAAGGCTTCTGGAAGACAGTGATGACATTATGAAAGCAAGTACAAGGACAAAGATAGAACGTATGCTTGAACAGGTGATTCCGGCAGAGGCACCGGGAGATTTTAATCAAGGATTGATCGAACTTGGGGCAATCGTCTGTCTGCCAAATGGAGAACCAAGGTGTGAGAGCTGTCCGATAAGGGGACTTTGTCTTGCATACCAGGATGAATGTCAGATGGACTATCCTGTCAAGAAAAAGGCGAAAGAGCGAAGAATCGAGAAAAGAACGATTCTAAGATTCTGTGATAATGAGGAAATTGCGATTCGCAAAAGGCCGGGAAAAGGACTCCTTGCAGGATTGTATGAATTTCCTAATGTAGAGGGACATTTAACACAAAAAGAAGTTATAGAATATGCAAAAGAGTCAGGTCTTACGCCGGTGCGCGTGAAGAAGCTGCCAAAGGCGAAGCACATTTTCAGTCATGTGGAATGGCATATGACCGGATATGAGATTTTGGTGGATGAGTTGGAAAAAGAATTTCAGAATCCTGAGATCATATTTGCAGGAAAGAAGGACCTGGAGAAAAATTATGCAATTCCGAGTGCATTTTCTGCATATTTATAAATGAAGAGGATGAGAATATTGTGGTAGCTGAAAATAAAAATAGAGCCCACTCTGTTTTGTTGAAAAAAAAGGCGAAATATGTTATAATATCTCTTATAGTTTAAAATGCATACGGGAGAGTTTTAGCAGAAATGAGTACAAAAACAGAATTATCGAAGCAGCAGAAAAAATCACAGGAAACAAAGGAAAAAATCTTTCAGGCAGCGAAGAAGATTCTTCGGAAGAGTGGATATGAAAAATTGTCGATCAAGAATATCTGTGAAGAAGCAGGTGTGTCGAACGGAAGTTTCTATCATCATTTTAAGACAAAAGATGATTTGCTGTCTTATTATATAGAAGATCAGCCTACGATGGGACCGGATCTGCTGGAGACACCGAAAAGTCTGGAAGATGTAAAGGACGGAATTGTCCGTGTTTATTTGAATTATGTAGCTTATTGCCGTGAGCTTGGTGTAGAATTTATGGCAGGGTATTATGATACAAAGAATCAGGCATTGAATCCGGCGATAAGAACAGAACGTCCATATCCGATCGTGACAGTACAGGCTTATGTAGAGCAGGCTGCGAAGGATGGGATTATTAACGTTAGAGAAAGTATTGACGAATTTACAACAGATATCCGGATGATCGTGATCGGAAATGTATTTGAATGGTGTCTGAGAGAGGGAAATGCTGATTTCGAAGGCAACATGAGTCGTTCTCTAAGGCGATATCTGGACAGTACACTGGAGGAAGGTTGATGATTTATCACTTTATTGTGAATCCGCGGGCTCGTTCAGGGCTTGGCGAGATGCTGTGGAAACAGCTGGAACCTGAGTTGTGCAGAAAAAGAATCGATTATCAGATTCATCTGACAACAAAGAAAAAGGATGCAGGAAAGATCGCATCAGAGATTACGGAAGATGGTCAGGAGCACATGTTTGTTGTTCTTGGAGGCGACGGTACACTCAATGAAGTATTAAGCGGAATTAAATCATTGGAGAAGGTGACGTTGGGATATATTCCGATCGGTCAAGTAATGATTTTGCAAGAGGAACAGGAATTCCGGGAGATCCTTTTGAAGCATTGGACACAATTCTTTCACCCAAAAAGGTTGAAAAGATGGATATCGGTGTGCTAAAAAGGGGAGGGAAAGGAAGAAGATTTGCAGTAAGTGCAGGGATTGGATTTGATGCTGCTGTCTGTCATGAAGTATGCGTTTCGAAATGGAACGTGTGTTAAATCTTCTGAAAATTGGAAAGCTGAGTTATGCGGTTGTGGCAATGGATCGTATTATAAAGGATCGGCCAGTAAAGCTTGAACTGACAATGGATGATGGAAGCACGAAAGTGTTTGAAAAGACTTATTTTGCAGCATTTATGAATCTTCCATACGAGGGTGGTGGATTCAAATTCTGTCCCGAGGCTTCTGGAAGTGATGGATTTCTTGATATTATGGTTGTGGCAAATCTGTCAAAGTTTAAAATTTTGTGTTTGCTTCCAACCGCTTTTTCAGGAAAGCATACAAGATTTAAAGGTGTGACGACATTGAAATGTCGCAGTGCAAAAGTAGTAACAGATCGTGCACTGCCGTTACATACAGATGGAGAACCTTCCTTTTTATCAAAAGAGATAGAAGTCTCACTGGAAAAAGAAAAACTTAATGTGATCGTTGAATAGAAGAAAGGAGATGAAACAGGATGCATGTAGGGATTGTTTTAGTGGTTATATTATGTATGGTAATAGGACTGCTGGCTTTTTTAATCTTTCTGCTGGCTCCAAGACTGTCGGGCAGAAAAAGAGTGCATCCGTTTCTTGGCGTAAAGTGGGCGCATAGAGGACTTCATGATAAAAAGCGTGGGATTCCGGAAAATTCATTTCCGGCATTTCGTGCGGCAATCGAAGCCGGAGATGGAATAGAACTGGATGTTCATCTGACAAAGGATGGACAGTTGGTGGTTTTTCATGATGATACATTTGAAAGAATCTGTGGAAGACGGGGCAGAGTGGAAGATACTTCATATGAAGAGATGCAGAAGTACAGACTTGCGGAGACAAAAGAGAGGATTCCACTATTGTCAGAAGTACTGCAGTTGGTAGATGGAAAGGTACCACTTCTGATCGAGGTGAAACTTCCTAACACAGATACAAAGATTTGCAGAAAATTGGATGAAGAACTGCGAAAATATCATGGCGAATACATGATCCAATCCTTTAACAGCCTGGTACTTCGCTGGATGAAGAAACATCGGAATGAAATCCCAAGAGGACAATTATCTGAGAATCTGACGAAAAACGACAGAACAACGCATTATCTCTTGAGATTTTGTGTAAAATATCTTTTGAGTAACTGTATGTGCAGACCGGATTTTATTTCTTACCGGTGGTCAGACAGAAAGAATCCGGGATTATGGCTGAACAGGGTTCTCTTTAAAACTCCGGCAGCGGCATGGACACTACATGGAGAAAAAGATGTTAAGGCAGCAAGAAGAAGCTTTGATATGTATATTTTTGAGATGAGTTAAAGAAGAGGCAGA
>ENA-OQHY01000289-OQHY01000289.1-human-gut-metagenome-genome-assembly--contig:-NODE-289-length-29452-cov-10.112055_pt1 | contig 29452 bp, 27 predicted proteins | sample MGYA00242570_ERZ504733 | MGnify/ENA primary metagenome ERZ504733 (study PRJEB26092, sample SAMD00036219) | human gut metagenome | host: Homo sapiens | study: EMG produced TPA metagenomics assembly of... | reverse complement strand
CTCATACCACCGGAGTTTTTACCCCTGTACCATGCGGTACTGTGGTCTTATGCGGTATTAGCAGTCATTTCTAACTGTTATCCCCCTGTATGAGGCAGGTTACCCACGCGTTACTCACCCGTCCGCCACTCAGTCACCAAGATCTTCATCCGAAGAATCAAATCAAGGTGCTTCGTTCGACTTGCATGTGTTAAGCACGCCGCCAGCGTTCATCCTGAGCCAGGATCAAACTCTCGTTAAAAGTGTTTGTATCCAGTTCAGAACCAACTAACTAGCTAATTCTTCCCTTTTTACTGTTGTTTTGGTTTGTTTAAAAACCGTTCTTAAAAATCTTCTCTTAAAGAAATTTTCAAGGGTTGTTGTTGTCTATTGTTCAGTTATCAAGGTTCTTACTTCGCTTTGTTCATTCGCGACAGCTCATTTATTTTATCATAAGCATTTCGCTTTGTCAAGAACTTTTTTGAAGTTTTTTATTTTTTCACTTCTTCGCTTTGTTTCAGCGAATCAGCTCATTTATATTATCATGTATTTTTTAGAAAGTCAAGAACTTTTTTGAAGTTTTTTATTTTCTTTTTACATGATTTTTAACTTTCTTCAAAATCAGGAGAAGTCGCCAGACTTCTGTCGTCCCGCTCTTTTGATTTAAGTTAAACGGAGAAAGAGGGATTTGAACCCTCGCGCCGGTCGCCCGACCTACACCCTTAGCAGGGGCGCCTCTTCAGCCTCTTGAGTATTTCTCCGTACACTGAATTCTACTATAGAATCTATAGCTTTGTTCAATTGTGTGCACCAACAGTGCGAAATTTATTATAGCAATACACTGTCATCTTGTCAATCACTTTTTTTCATTTTTTAACAAAATTTTAAACTATCTGTTCTACGCAGCTTTTCAGCTTCGCAGTTGCTGTCTCAATATCCTTTTGGGCAAAGATTGCACTGATCACTGCAACACCATTAATTCCACTACCCGAAAGCTCTTTTACATTATCTTGTGTAATTCCTCCTATAGCAACAACCGGAATATCAACTTTAGTACAGATTTCCTTCAACACACTGTGTTCTACTTCCCGTGCGTCTGTTTTTGTTCCTGTTTGAAACACCGCTCCAACCCCCAGATAATCTGCCCCGTGCTTTTCGGCTAATAAAGCCTGCTCTACTGTCCGTGCAGAGACGCCTATGATTTTATCTTCTCCCAGCTGCGCTCTTACATCAAGCGCTTCCATATCGCTTTGCCCAACATGCACTCCATCCGCATCAATTTCCTTCGCAAGCTTCACATTATCATTAATTATGAATGGAACTCTATATTTTTTGCATAACTGTTGTATCTTTTTTGCCTCTTCTAAAAACTCTTCTTCTGTCAAATCTTTTTCACGTAACTGAATAAAGGTAGCGCCACCTTTCAGCGCTTCCTCAACCTGTTCATAAAGCGTCTGCCCATTCAGCCAATGTCTGTCCGTAACAGCATACAGCAACATCTGTTCCCTTAATTGTTCCTTAGTAAAGCTCATACTTAGCCCCTTTCTCCAGTTTTTCTCCTGTCATATTATAGATGACATCAATAATTCTATTTCTATATGTAGCGTTACCATCGCCTTCCTGCATTCTCGTCCATGCTATTTCACCGGCAACGCCCATCATACAAACTGCTGCCACAGCAGCTTCCAGTTTTCTTTTCGGATTTGCTGCCAGAAAAGCGGTCGTAATACCGGATAACTGACATCCCGTGCCAGTTATTCTTCCCATTTCTGAACGTCCATTTCTAATTACATAACATTTCTCGCCATCTGTCACAAGATCTATTGCTCCTGTAATTATAACAATTGCTTCTTTCTTTTTCGCAAACCCTTTAATAAATGATATGCTCTGTTGCAAATTTCTTTCATTAACGGCTTCTGTAAGATCAGCATCTACACCTTTTGTACTTCCGCTTCCATAAGCCAGCGTCTTAATTTCTGAAACATTACCTCGAATCACAGAAAACTTTATCTCTTTTATTAATTTTAATGCCGTCTCCGTCCTGAACCTGCTTGCTCCTGCTCCCACCGGATCCAATAATACCGGATGTCCCAGTTCATTAGAGCGATGCCCGGCTTTAAGCATCCCCTCAATACTCGTTTTATGTAATGTTCCCAAATTAATGTTCAGCCCTCCACATATAGATGTAATGTCCGCTACATCTTCCGGCTCATCTGACATAATTGGACTGCCACCACATGCAAGAATCACATTCGCAACATCATTCACTGTTACATAATTTGTTATGTTATGCACCACAGGGGCTGTTTTTCTAACTTGATCCAAGCATTCCTTTAGCATTTCTCTTCTACCTTTTCTTTCGTCAGGTTCTTATTGATTGTTTCCTGGATCTGCTGTTCTACTGCAGCAGCAATTTCCACAGTCTTCATATCTTTATAATCTTCATAAAGCATCGGTTTCAGAAAATGCACCTGCACCGTCACCGGTCGGGTACTGTTTGTATCAAACGGTTTAAAAGAATCAACAAGTGCTACTGGAATAATCGGACACTTTGCTTTGGTTGCTGCTTTAAAGCTTCCCCCTTTAAAAGAACCGACATTATTTCCATTTTTTGAACGCGTTCCTTCTGGGAAGATAAGATAATTTCTCCCTGATACAACTTCTTTTGTTACACTTGTAATGGTTTTCATTGCCTGACGGACATCCTCACGATCAATCATAAATGCTTTCATGATTTTAAATACCTGTTTTAAAAACGGAACGTTTTCCACTTCTTTTTTAGCTACAACAGAAAAAGGGTGCGTACACGCTTCAACAATTGCCAATACATCATACAAGCCTTGATGATTTGGAAAAAACATAAATCCGTCCTGCTTTGGAATATTCTCCTGCCCATGTACATCGATTGTTACATTTCCGCCTTTATTTGCACGAAAAACAATCCAGCGCAAAAATTCATAATTATCTTCTTCTGTATATTTATCCACATGGGAAGCCCGATAGCAGAGTTTAATCCATCCCCCCGGCACGATCAAAAGATTCCGCAATACCATCAGTAGAATTCTTCTCATGCATTCTCCTCCATCCTGCAATAATCCTTAATTGCTGTTTCATAAAGATTATTCCCGTCTTTATCTATTACTACAATAACCGGAAAATTTTCAACTGTCAGTTTTCTGATCGCTTCTGTCCCAAGATCGTCATACGCTACCACTTCTGAAGATGTGATACATTTTGAAAGAAGCGCCCCAGCTCCACCAACAGCCGCAAAATATACTGAACCATTGCGTACAATTGCATCAATTACCGCCTGATTTCTTTTTCCTTTTCCTATCATAGCGCCAAGTCCAAGGTCCAGGAGCTGAGGTGCGTATTTATCCATTCTGCTTGCTGTCGTCGGTCCTGCCGAGCCAATTGGGCGTCCTTCTCTTGCCGGTGATGGTCCCATGTAATAAATCACCTGACCTTGAATATCAATTGGAAGTTCCCCACCTTCCTGTAAAATCTCATACATTCTTTTATGCGCCGCATCTCTTGCTGTATAGACCGTTCCTGTAAGATAAACATAGTCTCCTGCCTTCAGTGTTGCCACGGTCTCTTTCTTCATTGGTACTGTTATATGCTTGTCCATTTTACTTTCCTCTTTCACTTAGCTTGTTGAATTAAATTGTACGGATCACATGACGATTTACATGACAGCAAATATTAACCGCCACCGGAAGTCCCGCGATATGTGTTGGATAAGTATTAATATTCACCGCAAGTGCTGTTGTTGTCCCTCCAAGTCCACCAGGTCCGATACCAAGGCTATTTATTTTTGTAAGGAGCTCTTCTTCCAACTCTTTTACGTATTCAATTTCTGAATGTGATCCAACTTCACGTGTCAGAGCTTCTTTGGCCATCAAAGCACATTTTTCAAATGTACCACCAATTCCAACACCAACCACCATTGGCGGGCATGCATTCGGTCCGGCATCTTTTACCGCTGTAAGAACCGCATCTTTTACACCTTCGATTCCTTCTGCCGGTTTCAACATAAATACACGACTCATATTCTCGCTTCCGAAACCTTTCGGTGCTACTTTTATCTTTACCTGGTCTCCATCTACAATTCTTGTATGCAGAACTGCCGGAGTGTTATCCTTTGTATTCTCACGGATCAACGGATCTCCAACAACTGATTTACGAAGATAACCTTCTACATAGCCTTGACGTACCCCTTCATTTACCGCATCTTCCAATGCTCCTCCTTCAAGATGAACATCCTGTCCAATCTCAAGAAATACTACTGCCATTCCTGTATCCTGACAAATCGGAATCATATCCTCTCCTGCAATCTTCAAATTCTCTTGCAGCTGTTCCAATATCTGTTTTCCAAGTGGTGCTTCCTCATTCTTTTCGGCACATTTCATTGCCTCTGCCATATCTGGTGACAGAAAATGATTTGCTTCAATGCACATTTCTTTGATGTTTTTTGTTATTTCTTCTACACGTATTGTCCGAATCATTTCTTCTATCTCCCTCTTCTTTGAAACAGGTACGCAAGCGCAATGCAAGCGTACCTGTTATTTTTATATCTCAAATTCAATTTTTTCTTCCTGTTCGATGGTACTGGTGATATCTCACTCCTGCTGCATCCATCATTTCGTTTTGATGCTTTCACTCCCGTTGTATCCGCGTATTTGTCACAATCATAAATAACTTCTTTAATTCCTGCCTGAATAATTGCTTTTGCGCATTCATTGCATGGAAAAAGAGATACGTAAAGTTTTGCTCCCGCAAGACTTCCGCCATTGTAATTCAAAATTGCATTCAATTCACTATGTGTTGTATATACATATTTTGTCTCTAACGGATCTTCGCCTTCGCGCGCCCATGGAAATTCATCATCAGAACATCCCATCGGAAGACCATTATATCCCATGGAAAGAATCTTGTTATCCTGACTTACGATACAACAGCCAACCTGTGTATTCGGATCTTTTGATCGCATTCCGGAAAGCATTGCCACGCCCATAAAATATTCATCCCACGATAAATAATCTGTTCTTTTATCCGACATTATTCTTCTCCTTTTGCATATGAATTCAGTTTGTCTGCAAGTTTATCTATAAGCCCTGTGAGTATCTCAAAGCATTCTCCATACGCTGTCAGGGGCTTTCCATAAGGATTTGGAAGTTCTTCTGATACTCCGACAAATTCATTTATTGTATATACATTTTTTACGTTTCCATAATCCGAAAGAACTTTATTCTTAATTGTCTCATTCAATGTCAATACAAGTGTATCTCCTTGTAGATTGCTGCCATCAAACTGCTTTGACACATGATTTTCCAACGTCATCTGCGCGCTCTTCATAATTGCCTCTGCCTTCTGGTTTACCGGTTCAGGGAAAAGCACAACCAGTCCGCCGGATTCAATAATATACTCTTGCTCAAGATCCTGGTGACATAGTAATTCTGCCGCCATTGGTCCTACTGCCGAATCTGCCTCGCTGACAAAAATCACTCTGCGATACTTCTGCTTCTTTGTGATTTCTGTTGCCTGCAAGTGCATATGTCCTGCCGCCTTTTCAAGACGATTCATAATTGCCTTTCCTATTCCGTTCATAGCAAAAGATTCACTATAAATCAGATCAACGTCTTCTTCATCAAATTCGCGAAGCACACGATAGAGGTTTCTTGCAATGGTATTCTCATTCTCACGGGTTCCTATATTCTTCACAATCCCATAATTATAGAACTGAACTGTTTCCCCCGTTGCAATGATTCCGACTTCCTTTCCTTCCCTGTGCGCGGCATAGGCAAGCTGACGAATTGCAAGAATCTCTTCTCTTATATTTCCTTCCACAATCATCATTTTCGCCTTTGGTGCATAATGTCGGTACTTCATTCCCGGAGCTTTCGGCGCCTGCTTGCTTTCACTGTTAACCAATGTCTCATCAACACTGACCGGTCCAATTACCTCTTCAAACATATCCGCTGTAATTGCACCCGGGCGTAAAATCATCGGCGGCTCTACCGTCATGTCAAGAATTGTGGATTCCAGTCCGATATCTACCGCACCTCCATCCAGGATCATATCAATCTTACCTTCCAGATCCACCCGCACATGCTCTGCTGTTGTCGGACTCGGACGTCCGGATGTATTCGCACTCGGTGCTGAAACAAATCCACCTGCTGCCCGGATCAATGCCGCTGCAATTGGATCACTTGGCATACGAACTGCAACCGTATCTAATCCTCCGGTTGTCCCGTAAGGTACACTCTCACTTTTTTCAAATATCATCGTCAGCGGACCTGGCCAAAAATGTGCTGCCAGTGCGTCTGTCTCCGGTGGAATATTCACCGCCACTTTTTTCAGGTCCTCATAGTCTGCAATATGAACAATCAACGGATTATCTGATGGACGTCCTTTTGCTGCATATGTTTTCTTTGCCGCCTCCTCTTTTAATGCGTCCGCCCCAAGTCCGTAAACCGTCTCCGTAGAAATGCAACAAGACCTCCTTGTTTTAATACATTTCCCGCTTCTTCTATTACATCCTGGTTTATTTGGTTTTTATCTATTTTTCTAATAATCGTTTCCATAAATTTTATTATATCATTATTTGTTCTAAAAAAAAACTGTTTCTCTTCTGCTATTCATTTTCTTTTATATAAGATAAAATTCCTTCTGCCACTGCTTCTGCTACTGATTTCTGATAATCTTCCGTAACCAGCTTCTGTGCTTCTTTATAGTTACTCAAAAAACCACATTCTACGATCACTGTAGGTACTTCCGTCTTTTTTAATATATAATATGTATTATTTGCTTTTATCTTTTTGGTATTATCCGGATTTACCTTTTGTAAAGCGTCTTGTATTATCCCTGCAGCCTTTTCTCCTTCCGTCGATGTCTGATAGTAGAAGACCTGCGCACCGAAAACATTTTCTTCATGATAACTGTTCTGATGTATACTGACTGCTAATACAGGAGAAACTTCATTCATAATCTTTACTCTGTATTTCAAATCTTCTACTTTACTTTGTGCAAGCTGTTCATCTGTTTCTCTGGTCATGATTACCTGTATATTTTCTTTTTCCAAAATTTTCTTTACAGAATTCGTAATCGTTAAATTGATATCTTTTTCTTTCACTCCATTGATTCCGACCTTCCCCGAATCAGTACCACCATGTCCTGCATCTAAAACAACTATCCTGTCTGACTTTTCTGCTTCTCCGATTGTCTCCATTTCTTCTTTTAATTCTTTCTGTAAGTTTTTCGAAACTTTCCAACAACCTGCGATAAGCCCTGTCATAATCAGAATCCCTATCATCAACCTGATTTTTCTTTGCAAAAAAACGACCTCCCTTCACATATTCTATCTATATGCAATGAGAAGCCGTTTTTTAACTTATCTTTTATTTAATTTACATACTGAGAAATGAGCTTCCATACACTGCTTTCTTCTCTTCCCAGGCTCCATTCTGCCACACCTGCCAGTTTATTTCCCTGTATCACCTTCAGCTTTGCTTCCAATGATTGAGCATCTTCAAGCCAGATACGGTAGGTTCCGCCATCCGCAGACCATTTTGCATAGTTTTGCTGTGTCTTTTCATCCCACTGTGCTGTTGCTCCCGCATTCACAACACTCTGCGCCGCTTCTTCCATTCCCAGTGCCTTACTTGATACTTTATTCGGATAAGATGCTGCTTCTGTACCAGCTTCTTCCGAAAGTTGCTCCGGGCTCTTTGCTGTCTCAAACCATAATCTGGTAAAAAATGGAATTCCGGCAATTACTTTATCAGCTGATACCTTTTTCAATGTTTTTTCTATTCCATCCTGCAAATAGCTGATCGATGCCACTGATCCCGCTTCATAGGATCCTTCTGTATGTTCATCATAAGCCATAATCACCACGTAATCTGCCACAATCCCCTGCTCTTTAAGATCATAATGTGAATTGTATGACTGTGGCACATAATTATCAACTGAAAATACAAGATTATTCTGGTGGCACTTCACAGACAGCTCTCTCACAAGCTGCACGTAATGCACACCACACTTGGAAGAAATCAATTCAAAGTCTAAATTAATTCCATCCACTCCTGCTGCCACTGCCGCAGCTACAACCTGATCTTCCAGTTTTGCTCTTTTTGATGTATAACGCAATGTCTCATAGGTCTCATCATAGGAATTCGTTCCACCATGAAAATCCCGGAATACAGCCCACACTTCCAGTCCTGCCGTATGTGCATAATTCACATAGTCCGCATCTGCAATTGAACTGATATTACCTTCCGTATCCGCAAGACTAAACCAGGTTGGTGCGATCGTCGTAAGTCCACTGGTTGATGCAAGTACCTGCTGAACCGCATTATTCGCTGCCGCATTCGTCACATTATGCCATGCCATATTGATCGAATGATCTTCTGTCATGTCTGAATAAACCGGTTCCGTAAAATCTCTGGATGTTTTTTCTTTTTTCTGGTTCTTTAAAGATTTGGTCTTAATATATCCTACATAACCATCCGCTGTGGCAACTTTCATCCAGTCATCTTCGTCTTCAAGCACTGTCACCTTGTCCGATTTTTTAACTTCTGTCAGTATCGGACTCTTAACGCCACCAAGATAACGAACCTGTGTGTCTTTCTTCACTTCTGCTGTCTCGATCTCGCCCCACTTTGATGTGATAATTGCTCTGTTTGGTTCCTGTTCCACAGAATATTCCATATTCGTATACTCTTGTATGAACGGAAGTGCGATATATGCGATATCTCCATCCGTCTTAAGAATTACATAATCTTCACTTTTTGTTTCGTTCACTGCTGTATATTCGCTGCTGTTCTCACTTACAGAAACATTTCCATCCGGCAAGGTATATAAAAGCACCCGTTCGTTCGCATCCCAGTAAAATCTGCTGTTTATCTTATCACGAAGAACCTGATATGCTACATAATATTGTCCATCAAAAACCTTACCCGGTATAACACTATCTGTAGAAGAATCGGAAGAAGATTTCGCGGAACTCTCTTCTTTTTTCACTACTTCATTATTAATGATCAATGCCAGATCATCACTGTTTTCTATTCCATAATATTGTTCTTTATCGGCTTTCTCATTTGATGAACCGTATCTCTTAAAGAAAACTGCGCCTGCTGCCAAAATCATGATCAATAATATGATGATCATTATGAAAAGAATTTTATTACGTCTTTTCCGCGCTCTATTCACTTTCTTTGCATGACGTGTTCCCGACCTTCCATTTCTGCCTCTGCCTGTTGTCATTGGTCTTCCCTTTCTCCGGGAACTCCCCGGATGTCCAGATTGTCCTTTTACTCTTCCCCTGCTTCGCGCATGTACTGCCTTTTCTTTTGTCCATGCCAACCCTCCTGATTGCAATTTTTATATCTCTGGCGCTCTCCTACACAAACAGTTCCTTACTTCCTGCCCTGCTGTGTGTATTTCTAATATCTCCACATCTCTGGATAAAATAATGATTCTGAAATTCATTATATCATATTTTCATCTTGCGTCATTAACAAATTGCATCTACAACAGTTGTACATATCAAAAAGTTGTTACACCTTCAATGTCTGTCCATCTTCTATCAATTATAACAGCTTACAAATATACTTCTGTCCGGCAGTTCAAGGGGTAATCTCTGCCTGTCTGTTATGATTCACATCTGTAAAAACCAATGATTCTATCCTTCCTTCCGGATCAATCACATAATCTCTCATATAAGTACCTTCTTCTCTGGCCATATATGCTGTCACAATCTGCAATGGACTCATCGGATATCCATCCATAACTATGTCCACTCCTTTTTCTTCATAACCTCTTAGCTCCGCATATAATTCCTTATATCCATCTTCCGTTCTCATATCGTATGTACTCCTTCTCTCCTGGGATCCTGATAAAACGTTGTCCGCCATCTTCGACCATAAAGGGTATCTGTGACATACTGTAGAACAAGTGACGGACAAGAAGACAACCCTGATCTTCGGAGGGTCTCCTTCTCATAATTATTGTGAATTTTCCCTTGATTTCAGGGAATTGAATTTTTTTGAAAATCAGAAATGCTTTCAGTGCCTCCTTTCTTAACATTCCGTTTTATCAAATGGTGTGTCTTCTGTAAGTGCCATTATATGAGCAGCCTTTCGGAATTTCAATGTGTTTATTGTTGATAAGTGGGTGGGATTTGTTGATAACCTAAAATAGTTATAAACAATTTTCGTTTTCCTTTACATCTTTTCTTTTTTTGTTTATACTAAACGATGAAAAGATATATCTAGTTATGAACATAATGAACAGTTCTTAATCCACAGATTATCTTAATATCATAAGACATAAGGATGTGATCATATGAAAATTGAAAAAATCAATGACAATCAGATTCGTTGTACTTTGACACATGCCGATCTTGCAGCCCGCAATCTCAAGATCAGCGAACTGGCTTATGGTACCGAGAAAGCAAAATCACTATTTCGAGATATGATGCAGCAGGCATCTTTCGACTTTGGATTCGAGACAGATGACCTTCCTCTGATGATAGAAGCAATTCCTTCTTCTTCAGACTCTATCACTTTGATCATAACAAAGGTGGAGGATCCGGAAGAACTTGATACACGTTTTTCCAAGTTTACACCTGCCGGAGATTCTGATACACTGAACAGCAATGTTCTTGAAAAGCTTCAAGGCGCAGATGAATTCTTTGATCTGCTTAACAAAGTGAAGGAAGTGGCTTCCGAAGCAAAAGATCCGGAACCTAAAGAAACAGTACCGGTATTTCCTGTCCGCCTGTTCTCCTTCGACACGTTAGATTCTGTAATTGAGGCTTCCCGCCTGCTTGCTCCGTTCTATACAGGTGCAAATACACTATATAAGGACGATGAGAATAATAATACCTTTATCCTTGCGCTGGCACCTGCTGATGGTGCAGATCAGGAATTTAATAAAGTATGTAATATGCTTTCGGAGTACAGTTCCCCTGAGAAGGGAGATTCTTCTGTTCTTGCATTTCTGGAGGAGCATTGCAAAATCATTGTTTCCGCAGACGCAATTCAGAAGTTATCCACAATTTAAACAACGAATAAAAAAGACGGTCTGGAATTATGGGAATAACTTTTCCCACACTTCAGACCGTCTTTTTCACTTGTTATCCACAAAAACTTTTAACGATACTAAAAAGCTGCCATACTCTCTTTTTTGAGAGCACAACAGCTTCTTGTATATCTTTTCTCTTTATTATTTACCAGCGGCTGCCATTGCTGCATTGATCTTCTCTACAAGCAGATCTGCATCAATTCCATGAACCATAGCTGCTTCCTCAAGAGACTCCATCTGAGATGACGGGCATCCAAGACAATGCATACCAATCTCCATCAAAATCGGAGCTGACTCTGGAAATGTTACCAGAAGTTCGCCAATTGTTGTGCTTTTAGAAATTGCCATCACTGTTTCCTCCTTACATATTTCTATTTTCAATTAATTTCTGTCACCATTGAACAGTAATTTTTATTATAATCCCTGATCTATGATTTAGCAACCTTATTTTCATTATCATTCTATGAAATTTTCTGAATTTTTCACGCAACTTTTTCCGTTTATCACACTACTCAAAAGTCAATCAGTTTCTTTTTTTTTTCGACAAATCGTCATTTTCATAACAATAGCCAAAACGAATGTTCTTTTTATTTCCAAAAGTTATCCACACTATTCACATCTTTCTTTGTTGATAATGTGGATAACTTTCAGGGAATCTTTTATTTTCCTCATTTTTTGATTTTTCAATGTTGATAAGTTGAAAACTACTTTTTTTATTTTTTGCTATTTTGAATATTCTTGTCATATTTTGTGCATTTTGACTATCCGTATATTTTTCTTGGAAAATATCGATTTTAGAATTTACAGTCAAATCTTTCATTTCCCACACATATTCTGGACAATGCATTGTTTTCTTTCTATTATTCTTTAATAAATCCGTCTGACAGCCACGATATTTGTATACGTTGCACTGCTGATACCAATTCCCTGAGCTTCATTCATTGCATTTACGATCTGATCATTTCCTATATATAAACCAACATGTCCTTCATATAAGATAAGATCCCCCGGCTGTGCGTCTTCATAACTCACTTCATATCCTGCACTTCGCTGTTCATAAGAAGTTCGTGGAAGACTTATACCAAAATGTGCATACACGGACTGGACAAATCCAGAACAATCTGCTCCATCTGTTAAACTTGTACCGCCCCACACATATGGATTCCCAATAAACTGACAGGCATAATCAATAACTTCCTGCCCTGACGCAACTGACTGAGCCGCCGCTTCTGCAGCCTGGGCTTCTGCTTCTGCCTCCGCAGCCGCAGCTTCTTCTGCTTCCATTCGTTTTTGTTCTTCCTCTTTTGTCTCCCCGTAAGAATAAGAACTTTCCTCTATAACATAATCACCGCACACCCAGCCATTAACTTCACCGACCTGTATCGGATACCAGCCATCTACAGGATCTGCTGTCACAAGATATTCTTCTCCCTGACCGATCTGGGTTAATACGGTAGTATCTGTCCCATGTCCTTCTCTGACATTCAGACAATCTGCTGTGACTGTAACATTCTCATTTGTATACTCATCTGACCTCGAACGGGCTTCTTCTCCTGTGAACAATGTTTCGGTCGGAACATACCCCTCTGCATTTCCCGACCGAATCTTTGTCCATCCATCCAAATATTCCAACACAACTGCCGCTGAATCAGAATATAATTTTCCAACCCATTCACTGTTTTCATCTGCTTCGCTTCTAATATAGGTATAATCCCCCGTATTAGAAAACGCTATATTCAAATACTCTCCCTCTTCTGTCGGCACCAGATACAGATTGATATTGTTCTTTATTTCTGTCTGATATGATGCTTCCAAAATGTTTTCAATTCCTGTAACCGGAACCAGACTCTTCTCACTGTCATCAGTTTCTGCCGCCTGTGTTCTGACTACACTCCCCGGAATTATGATCATCCCTGCCATCATTGACATGATAAGCTTATGCTTCATCCGCATGTTACTCATATAAAACCTCCTTTATTTCCAGCCTTATCTTTTGTGGGAAGTTTTAATTGTTACATAATTGTTAATTTTTGTTACGCCGTAATTTTATCAATCAACCATAGATATGTCAACTGTTTTAATAGTTTTTTCATAATTATCGCCCTCCACCATTTGTAATTATTCCCCTTTTTTATTAATCTCAACGTCCATTTTGTTAATTATTTTGTAATATTTTGTCAGGAGAAATAAAAAAACTTATTTTTTTCTATTGACAATTTTTAAAATATAAGTTATATTCTAATTACAGTAATCGTTACTGTTATTGATTCAATTTCAGAAAGAGGTGAATCTATGGCTGCAATTAAATATAGCCGACAGCGAGAAGCTATCAAGCATTATCTCGCTTCAACAAAAGAGCATCCCACTGCCGACACTGTTTATCTGCATGTTAAAGAGGATTTTCCTAATATCAGTCTTGGTACTGTTTACCGGAATTTGAATCTGCTGACAGATATCGGCGAAGCGATCAAGATCCCAACACCTGACGGCGGAGATCGATTTGACGGAAATGTTATTCCGCACAATCATTTTCTCTGTACAAGCTGTGGACGGTTACTGGATCTGGAACTGGATATGAAGAGTATTGAAGAAGTGAACCGGCTGGCCGGGGAGAATTTTGATGGAATCATCACTTCAAGTTCCACTTTGTTTTATGGGGAATGCAGTGACTGCATTAGAAAGTCTTAAGTTATAAAAAAAAATTAATAAGAAAAAGGAGATTATCATTATGAAAAAATTTGTATGTACAGTATGTGGTTATGTTCACGAAGGAGATGCTGCACCGGCTGAATGTCCAGTCTGTCACGCACCAGCTTCTAAGTTCAAAGAGCAGGAAGGAGACAAAGTATGGGCTGCTGAACACGTTGTAGGTGTTGCACAGGGTGTCAGCGAAGATATTCTTGCAGATCTTCGTGCAAACTTCGCAGGAGAGTGCTCTGAAGTAGGAATGTACCTTGCAATGGCAAGAGTTGCTCACAGAGAAGGATATCCGGAAATCGGACTTTACTGGGAAAAAGCTGCTTACGAAGAAGCAGAGCATGCTGCAAAATTCGCTGAACTTCTTGGTGAAGTTGTAACAGACAGCACAAAGAAAAACCTTGAGATGAGAGTTGATGCTGAGCACGGTGCTACAGAAGGTAAATTCGATCTTGCAAAGAGAGCGAAAGCTGCTAACCTGGATGCAATCCACGACACAGTACACGAGATGGCTCGCGATGAAGCAAGACACGGAAAAGCATTCGAAGGACTGCTTAAGAGATACTTCGGCTAAACAAACCTTATCAGCAGATGCGATTGCTTCTGCTGTGATAAACCTGCCCATCGGGAAATGTTACATTCCCGATGGGCAGGTTTTTTAATCTTCTTTCTCTTTTCTTTCATCTGATAATTTAACTTTTTTGCCGGCAATGAGTTCCTGTTTCTCTTTTCTCCCTAACTGCTTAATTGCATATTCCCGCTTCATTGCCTGTTCTTTTGTCTCAAATTCCTCATAATAAGCCAATTCAACTGGCCTGCGTGCCTTCGTATATTTCGCACCTTTCCCGGAATTGTGCGCCTCCACACGTTTTTCCAGATCATTTGTCCAGCCCGTGTATAACGTTCCGTCACTACATTTTAGCATATATGTATAATTCAAAAACTCACCTCTGCTATCTCCCGCATTACTCTTTCGATGCTTGCTATTTATTATATCATGAATCTCTTATCCAAGACCAAAACTATGATGTAAGTGGCAAAATTTACTTTTGACACTCACATCATAGTATATTATCAAGAAAACTTTTCCTGTATCCGATGTTACTGTTCACACGATGTGCGACCAGCAACGCATCTCGCCATTTTAAATCGCCTTTGGCGATGGAGCGAGATGCATTCAAGTCAAAACACGCATCCTCCGTGTCAATCAGCGGAGTGATTGACAGGGAGTGAACAGTAACTATCCCATACAATATAGTATTGATCCTGCACCCGTAATCAAACTTTTGATTCCTTCATTTTATCCAAACAAATACAACTTTACTCCATAAAATTCATTGGGTCAACCGGCGCCCCGTCTTTCATAATTTCAAAATATAAATTTGGTCCTTCGACACTATAATATTTCGTCGGTGAATTCAGTGTTCCCACTTCCTCTCCGGCTGCAATATAATCTCCAACTGCTGCCGCCACTTCATCCAGTTGGCCATAAACCGCAGTATACCCATTTCCCATATCAAGTGTCACGGTAGTTCCTGTCTGGGCAGTCTGTTCAATACTCTCTACAACTCCTGCTGCCGCTGCGTGGATTACTTCTCCCTGCGTTCCACCAATAATCAGTGCAGGATTATATTTATACTGCTCCAATGTTGGAAAATATACTGTATGATCCATACTAAAACTCAAAAGTGTTGCTCCGCTTGCCGGCCAGGCAAGTGTACTTTCCTGAGTAAACCACACATTCTGTGTATTTGAAGATGCCGTGCTTTGAATTTCCTCTGTGGATGTATTTCCATTCTCCATACTGTTTTCATTCTCTTGCTGAACATCCTTTTGGGATTCCTGGTTTTCTGCATTATCCTCTTCTGAATCTGTGTCTGTAGGAAGAATATCATCTGTATTCGCCAATGTACTATCATCTTCTGTAAGCTGTTCTGCTGTTGTTTGCGCATCTTTGATCTGCTGCTCCATATCTTTTTTGTAATGATTGTATGTGTAGCTCCCAACCATTGTAATTACCGCAACAAAACAAAGTACTGCGCCAACTGCAGCTCCCTTTCCTTTCAAAAAGGCCGGTCTTTCATTTTTATTCATAATCATCACCTCTGGCTATAGCATTGCCTGAAATGATCGATCTTATTCATCTATGTGGTGTAGTTCTGTTCCTTCATAAAAATATTGCAGGATCTCTTCATAATTTTTCCCATCCTTTGCCATTTCCTGTGCAGTCCACTGACTCATTCCGAATCCGTGCCCTTTTCCAACCGTTGCAATCTTCAACCCGTGTGGACTTTCATAAAAAGAAAATGAACTCGAAGGAAGTTTCAGTGCATCACGGAACTGATCTCCTGTACATATCGTCTCTCCAATCCTCATTTTTCGGACATAACCGGAAGAATCCCATTCCTGAATTTCAAAATCTTCATATTCATAACCATTTTCCGCTTTTTTCTGTTCCTCTGCCACAAGGAATTCTCTACATCTCTTTTGTATCTCTTTATATTCTATCAAATGTACCTGAATTTCATCTTCTGCCGCCTTGTCAAGCGGACATTCTTTTGCTGTGATGTACGGATAATCTGCATTCCCAAGTACCTCCTGCACGTCTCTGGTCTTTCCATTACTGGATTGATGAAACGGTGCCCATGCAAAGGTCTCATGATACCACAATACAATTCCTTTTGTTTCCTGTGCTGCCTGTTGACATTTTTTCAAATTCTCTTCGTATTTTGGCCCCCACTTTTTCTTCATCTGAGTCTGCGTCAGACATTTATCCAAAATAGTTTGCTTTTCTTTCTCTGTTCTGTACAACTCTGTACGTAGAACAACCGCCTGTGCCTTCAATGCTTCTATTTCATATCCTCCATCTGTTTCTCCTGCGAGTATTCCTGCGAGATACACAGATGCATTATCGCTGTCAGCTCCCTGCACCGCATTCTTTCCGTTTATAAAAACAGAAATGATGTAAGGAAGTAAAAACAGTATGATAAGAAATGCAAAAAATAACTTTATTTTATTTCTAATTGTATCACGCATAAAAACAGCCCTCCATACTCTATTGTATGGAAGGCTGTCCTATTTTAGAACTTATCTGGTTTCATTCTCCGTGTAATTGCTTATTCGAAAAGGTCCTGTCCTGATGGAACTTCAACCTTCTCCAGATGCCAGATATCACGAACATACTCTTCGATTGTTCTGTCAGATGTGAACTTACCGCTGCATGCTGTGTTCATCATTGCCATCTTAGACCATCTCTGCTGATCTCTATAAGCTTCTTCTACTCTCTTCTGTGCATCTGCATAAGAACGGAAGTCTTTCAGAATGAAGTAAGTATCTGCTTTGTCTGTACACTGTGTATTCAGCAGTGAGTTATACAGATTGATATACATGTTGTGATCGCCGTTAGAATATGTTCCATCCATCAGCTGATCTACGACACGTTTGATCTCCCAATCATTAAAGTAAACATCTGTTGGGTTGTAACCGCCATTGTTCTCGTAATTGATTACTTCCTGTGAACTCAGACCGAAGATAAATGCATTCTCTTCTCCGACTTCATGAACGATCTCTACATTTGCTCCGTCCATTGTTCCGAGTGTCGGTGCACCGTTCAACATGAACTTCATGTTACCTGTACCGGATGCCTCTTTGGAAGCTGTTGAAATCTGTTCGCTGACATCTGCCGCTGCGAAAAGAATCTCTGCATTGGATACTCTGTAGTCTTCGATAAATACAACTTTCAGCTTTCCGTTGATGCTTCTGTCGTTATTTACAACATCTGCTACGGAGTTGATCAGTTTGATTGTCTCTTTCGCACGAAGGTATCCTGCTGCTGCCTTTGCTCCGAAGATAAATGTTCTTGGGTAGAAGGACATCTCCGGATGCTCTTTGATCTGATTGTACAGATACATGATATGCAGGATATTTAACAGCTGACGTTTGTACTCATGCAGACGTTTTACCTGAATGTCAAAGATAGAGCGAGGATCTACATCGATTCCGTTATGCTCTTTGATATATTTCGCAAGGCGAACTTTATTCTGGTATTTAATTTCCATAAATTCACGTCTTGCGTCTTCGTCTTCAACAAGTGGTTTCAGCTTTGCAATCTGAGACAGATCTGTGATCCATCCATCACCGATCTTATCTGTGATCCAATCCGCAAGAAGTGGGTTTCCATGTGCGAGGAAACGTCTCTGTGTGATTCCATTTGTCTTATTGTTGAATTTCTCAGGCATCATCTGATAGAAATCTTTCAGTTCCTGTTTCTCAAGGATCTCTGTATGAAGCTGTGCAACACCATTTACAGAGAATCCTGCAACGATTGCCATGTTAGCCATACGAACCTGTCCGTTCATAAGGATTGCCATTTTGCGGACTTTCTCTTCATTTCCCGGATACATTTCGCGAACCTTAATCAGGAAACGACGATCGATCTCCTGTACAATCTGGTAAATACGTGGAAGCAGTTTAGAGAACAGGTCGATTGGCCATTTCTCAAGTGCCTCTGCCATGATTGTATGGTTTGTATAAGCACAAGTCTTACTTGTAACTTCCCATGCATCCTCCCAGCTTAATCCTTCTACGTCGATGAGGAGACGCATTAATTCTGGAACTGCAACTGTCGGGTGAGTATCGTTCATCTGGATAACAACCTTCTCATGCAGTTTTCTGATATCACCATGTTTTTTCTTATACTTCTCGATCAGAGCCTGAAGACTTGCAGAAATAAAGAAATACTGCTGTTTCAGACGAAGCTCTTTTCCTGAGTAATGGTTATCGTTCGGATAGAGAACATCAACGATCAGTTTTGCAAGGTTTTCCTGCTCTACTGCTTTGTGATAATTTCCTCTGTCAAATTCATCAAGTTTAAAGTCTGTGATCGGTTTTGCATCCCATACACGCAGTGTATTTACTACGTGATTGCCATATCCAACGATTGGCATATCATACGGAACTGCCATGACAGACTCATAGTTTTCCTGGATAAATTTATCTTTTCCTGTAACAGGATCTTTCTCGAAACGGATATTTCCGCCAAAACGTACTTCTTTTGCGTACTCTTCACGGCGAATCTCAAACGGATTTCCTTCTTTCAGCCAGTTGTCCGGAACCTCTACCTGATATCCATCTTTGATTTTCTGTTTGAACATTCCGTAACGATAACGGATTCCACATCCATATGCCGGGTAATTCAGTGTAGCGAGAGAATCAAGGAAACATGCTGCAAGACGTCCAAGACCTCCATTACCAAGAGCCGCATCCGGCTCCTGGTCTTCAATCACGTTCAGATCAATATTCATCTCTTCCAGTGCTTCTTTTACTTCTTTATATGCTGTCATATTGATGAGGTTGTTGCCAAGTGCACGTCCCATAAGGAACTCCATTGACATATAGTATACTGTCTTAGCGTCTGTCTCATCATATCTTTTTTGTGTCTCAATCCAATCATCGATAATCACATCTTTGACTGCATAGGATACTGCCTGGAATAACTGCTGCGGCGTAGCTCATCGATTGTCTTTCTGTAAAGTGTCTTAACGTTATCCTTTACTGCCGCTTTAAACGCTTTTTTCTCGAATCTTTTACTGAACATGTTTATTACTCTCCTTTTTTCTCAACACCCATTGTAACTGCTTCGCCGTTGATCTTCCATTCTTTCACGTAACCATCCGGCTGTGCTTTTACAACTTCATCAGCAAGTACCTCACCTGCGATCAGTGTGTTGTTCTTTTCGAAGACAGCTTCTGCCTTTTCACTACCCTCGTATGTAACTTTGATTCTGTCCATAACTTCGAAATCAGCTTCTTTTCTCATTGTCTGGATCTTGCTGATGATCTCACGTACAAATCCCTCTTCCAGCAGCTCTGGTGACAGGTTTGTATCGAGAACAACTGTGATTCCGTTGTCATTTACAGATTCATATCCTTCAATCTGTGCTGTATCAATCAGAAGATCTTCCTTGAAGAGTTCAATCTCCTGTCCGTTTACATCCAGTTTGAGTGCACCTGTAGCGTTGAGCTCATCCATTGCTGCATTTCCATCGATGTCGTTAAGCGCCGCTTTGATACCACCTAACATCTTACCATATTTCGGTCCGACTGTCTTTAATTGTGGTTTAAAACTATAAGAAGTAAAGTCTCTTACATCATCTGTGAATTTAACATTTTTAACATTCAGCTCGTCTGCAACGATCTCCTGATAGAATTCCGGAAGATCAAAATCTGCTTTCACAAACATCTTTCCGATTGGCTGACGGTTCTTGATGTTGGATGCATTACGGCATGCACGTCCCATAACAACAAGGTCAAGAACATGTTCCATGTTATTTTCAAGTTCTTTATCAATCTGTTCTTCATGAACTTCCGGGAAGTCACAAAGGTGAATACTTTCCGGAGCATCCTTATCAATGCTACGAACCAGGTTCTGATAAATCTCTTCTGTCATGAACGGGATCATCGGAGCTGCTGCCTTAGATACTGTAACAAGAGCTGTGTACAGAGTCATGTAAGCATTGATCTTATCCTGCTCCATTCCCTTTGCCCAGAAACGCTCACGGCTTCTTCTTACATACCAGTTACTCAGATCATCTACGAAGTCCTGAAGCACACGTGCTGCCTCTGGGATTCTGTAATTGCCAAGATTATAATCTACATCTTTTACCATTGTGTTCATCTTGGAGAGGATCCACTTATCCATAACCGGAAGTTTATCATATTCCAGAGTATATTTTGTTGCATCAAAATTATCAATGTTCGCATAAAGCACGAAGAATGCATAAGTATTCCAAAGTGTTCCCATGAACTTACGCTGTCCTTCCTGAACGGCTTTTCCGTGGAAACGATTCGGAAGCCACGGAGCACTGTTGATGTAGAAATACCAGCGGATCGCATCTGCACCGTATTTCTCCAGTGCATCAAACGGATCAACGGCATTTCCTTTAGACTTACTCATCTTCTGTCCATTTTCATCCTGAACATGTCCAAGAACGATAACATTCTTATATGGAGCCTTGTTGAACAGCAGTGTTGAGATTGCAAGCAGAGAGTAGAACCATCCTCTTGTCTGGTCTACAGCCTCGGAAATAAAGTCTGCCGGGAACTGTCTTTCAAACAGATCCTGATTTTCAAATGGATAATGATGCTGTGCAAATGGCATTGATCCACTGTCGAACCAGCAGTCGATAACTTCCGGTACTCTGTGCATCTCTTTACCACACTCCGGACACTTGATTGTTACAGCATCAATGTATGGGCGGTGAAGCTCGATATCATCCGGACAGTTATCAGACATTGATTTCAGTTCTTCAATGCTTCCGATAGAGTGCATATGTCCACACTCACACTGCCAGATATTCAGTGGTGTTCCCCAGTAACGGTTACGGCTGATTCCCCAGTCCTGAACGTTCTCGATCCAGTCACCGAAACGTCCTTTACCGATACTTTCCGGAATCCAGTTGATTGTGTTATTATTTCTGATCAGGTCTTCGCGAACTGCTGTCATCTTGATGAACCAGGACTCACGTGCATAGTAGATCAGTGGAGTATCACATCTCCAGCAGTGAGGATAGCTATGCTCGAACTTCGGTGCATCATAAAGAAGTCCTCTTGCATCCAGATCCTTTAATACTTCCGGATCAGCCTTCTTCACAAACAGACCGGCGAACGGTGTAGATTCTGCCATATCACCCTTCTCATCTACAAGCTGTACGAATGGAAGATCATATTTTCTTCCTACATTCGCATCATCTTCACCAAATGCTGGTGCGATATGAACGACTCCTGTACCATCTGTCAGAGTTACGTACTCATCACATACAACATAGAATGCTTTCTTGCGCTGTTTTGCTGCCTCGTCTGCTGCACACTGATACAGCGGCTCATACTCTTTTCCTTCCAGATCAGTTCCCTTGTAAGTCTCAAGAATTTCATAAGCATCTTTGCCTTCTTCTGCAAGTCTTCCAAGAACTGTGTCAAGCAGTGCGCAAGCCATATAATATACATGTCCGTCTGCTGCCTTAACCTTTGCGTAATCTTCTTTCGGATTTACACAAAGTGCAAGGTTGGATGGAAGTGTCCAAGGTGTTGTTGTCCATGCAAGAATATATGCATCTTCATCTTTTACTTTAAAACGAACGATTGCTGAACGCTCCTTAACATCCTTGTATCCCTGTGCAACTTCCTGTGCGGAAAGCGGTGTTCCACAACGCGGGCAGTAAGGAACGATCTTAAATCCTTTGTAAAGGAGTCCCTTATCCCAGATCTGCTTCAGAGCCCACCATTCAGACTCAATAAAGTTGTTATCATAAGTTACATATGGGTGCTCCATATCAGCCCAGAATCCAACTGTACCGGAGAAATCCTCCCACATTCCTTTGTATTTCCATACACTCTCTTTACATTTCTTGATAAATGGTTCAAGACCATATTTCTCAATCTGATCTTTTCCATCAAGACCAAGAAGCTTCTCAACTTCAAGCTCTACCGGAAGGCCATGTGTATCCCATCCGGCCTTTCTTGGAACCATATACCTTTCATTGTACGGTATCTTGGGATCATATCCTTGATAACACGAGTTAAAACGTGTCCGATATGCGGTTTACCATTTGCTGTCGGAGGTCCATCATAGAAAATATAATCCGGGCACCCTTCTTTTTCATCCATACTTTTCTGGAAGATTTCATTATCATCCCAGAACTTTTCAACTTCTTTTTCACGGCTGACAAAATTCATGTCAGTTGAAACTTTCTTATACATGTTCTTATCCTTTCCTGAGTTTATTTTATGATTCTTAAAAAAAGAAAGGCTTCCGTCCTGTAATAGGACGAAAGCCTGAACTTCTCTCGTTAAACCACCTGTTACATCATACTTAGGTCTGATTTCTGACCTGCATATGGTATCCTTTAACGCCGGACACGCGTCAGTCCTTACTCTCCATTTCTACATCTGTTTCAGGAACTGCTGCTCTGGAGTGATCTTCAAAAATCTCTTACTTGCACCGGACTCCCACCATCTCCGGCTCGCTGTAACGTTCGGATAAATCCTACTGTCTCCGTCATCGCTTTATCTGTGAACTTCTACACACGGCTTATTATAAAGAGATTCTTGCCTCTAGTCAAGGTTTATTATGATAAAAAAAGTGCGAAAAAACGTTGTTTTCAGCGTTCTTTCGCAAATTTCTGTTTTCTTATCTGCGGCGTTTCTTCTTTCTTTTCACATTACCACTCTTTGCATTTCTTCTTTTTCCTTTTTTTCTTCTGCGACGTCTTATCTGCTTCCGGTAATTCGCAAGTACAACAATGATGATCAATAAAATCACAACTGCAATTACAACTCCGATCACAATTTTCATAAACTTTGAAATCCCGGTTACGACAGTTGAAGTTGTCTTATCTTTCTTTTTTCCCAAAACAGCTGCACTGCTTTCCTCTGTTTTTTCTATCGCAGCTTTCACACTGCCTACTTCCTGCCCTTTATAAGTAAATGTTACTGTTCCGGATCCATCCTTGTTGCTGTCTTCCTTCACTTCTGCTTTCACATCAGAAAATTGTGCACTCTTCGGAAGTACGATATAAGCATCTTCATCTTCATAAGACTTCACACCTTCCGGAAGCTTCTGATCCTTCAAAGATATTTCGAAAAATTACTGTAAGCATAATCAAACATCGCACGAGTATCTATATAAGCATCATTTCCAAAATCATAAAGTACAACCGCAACAAGCTGCATATCTCCGTTATCTGCCATTGTCACAAGCGTTGTTCTTGCCTGATCTGTGTAGCCGGTCTTACCGCCCTTGCAGTATTCATAATAATTATCATTCTGTGGCCAGAGCATCTTGTGCTTCTGCTGAAAAGTACGTTCTTCATTCACCAGATTCGTTACCGGAATCGTATGGCTTAACGATTGGGAAATTGTCCGGAACGCTTCCTTCTGATAAACTGCTGCACCAATTCTTGCCATATCATGCGCCGTTGTATAATGTTGTTCATCATGAAGTCCGTTCGCATTCGTCCAGTGTGAACCTGTACATCCAAGTTTTTCTGACTCATCATTCATCGCCTGAATAAATGTGTCATAACCTCCGCCCATCTTCTTGCCAACACTCTCAGCTACTGCATAAGAGACCTCATTTGCCGATGCCAGCAGAACGGCATAGAGCGCATCTTCCATACTGATCTGCTCCCCCGGCGTCATGCCGATATGGGCATCGCCATATTCCAGAAAGGAGATGCTGTCCTGGGAAAATTCTACCGTATCTGTAAGCTCTGCATTGTCCAACGCAACCAATGTTGTCAAAAGTTTCGTAATACTCGCCGGATAATGCTTCTTTTCAATCTGCTTGCTATATAAAACCGCCCCACTATTCATATCCATAACGATTGCGGAATCCGCATAAGTTGCCGGTCCCTGTGGCCAGTTCTCCACACTGTTTGAATCTGGTGCGATCGCATAACAGTTCTGACGCTGTGTCTCCCTGTCTTCTTCCTCTGTCTGAGTTGAATCTGTTGTGGCTGCCGCCGTTTCTTCCTCAGCAAATGTCTGTACTGACGCATCAATATCATAGATGCCGCCAGGAAAAGAGACAGACAGCGCTTTCCGTATTTCTTAAAATTTATCATAAAGGAAATCCTCCGGTTGTTTGAATTCATAACGCAAAAATCCCCACAGACCTTTCATCTGTGGGAATCTGTGACTATTGTTATTATAATTCTACTAAAAGTTTTTTTCAATAGTCCGGAGGCTCTTTCTTTATCCAATCTCTTCCATCACAATCTCTGCTCCCGCAGCTTCTACTACAAGGCTGTCTTTCTGTGGATAGAACCGTGTGGTGAACACATACTCGCCATGATTCACAAACACTTCCACTGAAGACTTATCCACAAGAATTTCAACACTTGAAATTTTATCTACATCAACATAACGTATTCCTCTTCCTGCAGATACAGAATTTTTATCCTGACTTGTGAAATGCATCTCGAATCTTCCATTTTTGTACTCAAGAATCAATTCTTCATCAATCACTGTCCTGAATTCATTATTCTGAATGCCCGAGATATTCACATCATAGACTTTATATCCATCTTTTTTCAACATTCCGGCTGACTTATCCACAAGAGTTTTCTTCTTTTGCAATTCTCTGACCGGTCTCTGACAAACTTTGCCATCTTCTACAAATACTTCTCTCGGAAAAGTGAAGCAGTGCTGCCACCCTTCTGCGATCGTCGGATTGGTATATTCTTCACAATCCGGCATTCCCATCCAACTGATATGGATTCTTCTGCCATCTTCTGTCTCAAAGCTTTGTGGGGCATAGTAATCAAATCCATAGTCCCAAAGCTGATACTCGGAGAGTTTATAGTCTTCCAGAATATCCCCATCTACTAGGAAGTATCCGGACTGATAAACATTTCTGTCGTCCCAGATACCACCCTCAAGTCCCTGCACAGACGCCGAGAGAATTTTTGTTCCGTCTACCTCAAAATAATCCGGACATTCCCACATGTATCCGAATGGTTCTTCTGATTCCACGCGGCTTCTGAAATTCCAGTTGATTTTATCTTTTGACTCAAAGATCAATGCCTGTCCGACATCTTCTTTTGTACGCGCACCCTGAATCATGTAGTAAGTATCTCCTTCTTTCCATATCTTCGGGTCACGCACATGGCAGGTCAGATCTGACGGATAATCAACATTTCTCATTAGTTCTTTCTTCGGACCGAATGTCTTTCCATCCTCACTGACAACAAGAACCGTATTTGACTCGCGTCCTGTGTTGATATAGTCAAAATCTCCGTCTTCCAACTTTACATTACCTGTATAGTAAACATACATTTTGTCATCTTCGATAAATGCTGATCCGGAGTATACACCATGACAATCAAATGGCTGATCCGGATATAACTTTACTCCCTGGTATTCCCAGTCGATCATATCTTTGCTTGTATAGTGCCCCCACATCTTTACGCCGCCTTCGGCATTAAATGGAGAATACTGAAAAAATGCATGATAGATCCCATTCAACTGGCACAATCCGTTCGGATCATTGAGCCAGCCAACAGGAGGCATCAGATGCAGCTTCTCACGATAATCCGCTCCTTCTTTCTGCTCTTTTTCTTTCATCATCTCTTCCGTCATATCTACCAGTTTGATCAGATCCCTTGTTAATGCATTCATGCTCTTGTCTCCCTTTTTCCATTTACAGCCGTTCTATTCTGCAAGAATTCTTCTTTGAATAAAACGGCTGTATCTTTTTAATCACTGTTCAATTTATTTCTCAATCTTCATTGCGAGATCAGCTGTTGTAACTGTTCCCGCTGCTGTCTTCTCTACTTTGCTGAAGTCATCTGCATTCGTCAGTATCATCATCGTAGTTGCCGGATGTCCTGCTGCTTTGATAGCATCCAGATCTGCTTCGATCAGCACATCGCCCTTACGAACTTTTGCTCCGTCTGCTACTTTCTTTACAAATCCTTTTCCATCCATGGAAACTGTATCAATTCCAATGTGGATCAGAAGCTCTGCTCCTGCTTCTGTTGCAATGCATACTGCATGCCCTGTATCGAAGATATTCATTACTTCACCGTCACATGGTGCTACAATCTTTCCATCTGTTGGCTCAACTGCAATAGTTGTTCCAAGCATCTCTGATGCAAATGTCTCATCTGCGACTTCTGCTGTCGGAACAACAGTTCCATTTACCGGACTTGTGATTTCTTCTACAGAAACAGTTTTTTCAGCAGAGTTCTCTGTCTCTTCCGCATTTGCTTCTGCTTCTTTATTCTCAACCGCTGCCTCTGTCCTGGCTGCCTGAGTTGCAGGCTCTTTATCTTTGTAAATCATGAAGGAGATCACAAATGCTACTCCTACTGAAATTGCCATCTCGATAATGTACTGAAGCGGCTGATTCAGGCAAAGCAGAATACCGAAGATACCTGTTACTCCTGTTCCCTTTGCTCCAAGATGTACAAGTGATGCATACAGAGCTCCACATCCTCCACCAATACATCCTGCGATAAATGGTTTGAAGAATCTTAAGTTTACACCAAAGATTGCCGGCTCTGTGATTCCCATAAATGCACTAAGTGATGACGGGAGTGCAAGGGATTTAACTTTCTGATCTTTTGATTTAATTCCAACTGCTAATGCTGCCGCACCCTGTGCTACATTTGCTGCACTTGCAAGTGGAAGCCAATAAGTTACTCCATATTTTGCCAACTGACCGATGTCAATGGCTGTGTACATCTGATGAATACCTGTTACTACTGTCGGTGCATACAAACCTCCCATGATCAGACTTCCAAGTCCGAGCGGAAGTGTCAGCATCCACTGGATTGCTCCAAGGATCGCATTCTCACCCCATACAAAGATTGGTCCTACAATGGAAAGTGTAAGATATCCTGTCACGAATACGCTGACAAGTGGTGTTACAAACAGGTCAAGTGCTGCCGGAACTACCTTGTGCAGCTTCTTTTCTAATACAGAAAGGATCCATACTGCAATAATAACCGGGATTACATGTCCCTGGTATCCAACCATGTCGATGTGATACAGTCCGAAGAATACGCTCTGTGTCTGCTGTACTCCTTCCGTTGCAACCGTATAAGCGTTCTGTAATGACGGATGAATCATGATCATACCGATAACAGCTCCAAGATACTGGTTTGCACCAAATGCTTTCGCAGCTGAAAATGCAATCAGGATCTGCAGGAATGTATAAGCGATATTACTGAACAGATTCGCAAATACATAAATAGAACTATTTGTATTGATTGTTAAAAATCCATTTGCATTCATAAAATCCAGTGCATTCATGATTCCCATCAGGAAACCACTTGCTACGATGGCCGGAATGATAGGTACGAAAATATCACCTAACAGCTTGATGGCCTTCATAAACCAATTCTGCTTCTCTGCCGCTGCTTCCTTTGCCTCAGCTTTTGTGCTTGCTGTAATACCTGCGATCGCGATAAATTCATCAAACACTTTATTCACTGTTCCTGTTCCAAGAATAATCTGAAGCTGTCCAGATGCCTCAAATACTCCCTTTACTCCGTCCACATTCTCTATTGCCTCTTTATCAGCCTTACTATTATCTGCGATAACAAGACGAAGACGCGTTGCGCAGTGCGCTGCGGATACAATATTCTTACTTCCACCTACATATCCCAGAATCTCCTGGGCTGTTTTCCTGTAATCCATGATTACGCTCCCTTCCTTCTCTATTTTATGTGTAATCGTTTTCACATTTTATGATTTTATATTAAATAAAAAAATGCCATTTGTAAAGATGGCATTTTTACTAATTCTGATTCTTCTGTTTTGTTTAACTTGCATTATGCTCTTAGTTACATTCATTCAAATCTATTCACGATCTGGAATCCCAGCTTCATATGCACCGGCACCGGATTTTTCTCTTCAATCTGTTCAAGTAAGAGCTCTGCCCCCTTGATTCCACTCGTTTTATACCCAAAATGAACCGTTGGAATACCGCCTGTCACAGCCCTTAACATCTGATTATCACCAAATCCTGTGACACAGATACCAGACTGTTCCAAAATGTGTAGCATCCTTGCACCAGAATTCTGAACCGACTCCGGAACCTCCTTTTTACTCTGTGCGATCAATGCCTCGATTGCTCCCGCTGCAATCGTATCTGTTGCGCATGATATGATATCGATTCCATTTTCTTCACTCAACAAATCCACTACTGCTTCATATCCGCCGCTCATTGTAAATTCTGATTCGCGTCTGTACCGATGGTCATCGAAAGTAATCCCGGCTTCCTGAAGTCCCTTGCGGAACCCGTCTTCTCTGGCAGCACCTGCCGCCTTATCTTCACGAGTAACACCAATATATGCAATCTTGCAATCTTCAGGTCTTCCACCATTCCGCTTCAGTGCTTTCAACGCAACTTCTTGTCCCATTGCTCTTCCCGCACCAAAATCATCATGATAGATACAGCTTGCCATTTCCGTCTCCTGTCCCACAACCACAACCGGAACCTTTGATTCTTTTAAAAATCTCCGATGCTCGTCTGTAAGCACTGTACCGATCAGTACAATTCCATCTACCGGATAACTTTCAAAGATTCTCAAATAAATCAGCTCATTCTTTGGCTGATTATCCGTACTTGCAAGAAGCATCTGATACCCTCTTGCCGAAAGAACCTGTTCAATTCCCGCTGTAATCCGGCTGATTGATTCTGAATTGATCTTCGGAGCCACCACACCGACCAGATGTGCACGTCCGGTTCTTAGGATTCTTGCCTGAGTAGACGGCTGATATCCCGTCTTCTCAATCACTTTACGGATCTGTTCCTTTTTCTGTTCACTCACATATCCGCCATTCAAATATCTTGATACTGCTGCGCTGGACACCCCGGCCATCTGTGCAATCTCTTTTATCGTCATTGTATACTGCCTGCCTTTATTTCCCTGATTTTCGAAATTATCCAGATCCATTTCCGCTCTTTTTCTAACTTTGACCTGAATCTGAATGACATTCACATTTTAACATTCAACAGACAAATATGCAACGGCGTTGCGCTACATCATTCTTGATCCAAAAATGAAATTTTAAATTCCACCGTCCGCTTATGCGGTGGAATTTACTCTAACACAGTAGATATTTACTATTTCATATAATAATGTTATTGTTATAGCTCCTTCTGACAGCAGTAGAAGGAG
>ENA-OQHY01000287-OQHY01000287.1-human-gut-metagenome-genome-assembly--contig:-NODE-287-length-29548-cov-4.581285_pt1 | contig 29548 bp, 44 predicted proteins | sample MGYA00242570_ERZ504733 | MGnify/ENA primary metagenome ERZ504733 (study PRJEB26092, sample SAMD00036219) | human gut metagenome | host: Homo sapiens | study: EMG produced TPA metagenomics assembly of... | reverse complement strand
CATGGAAATTCCCTCTTTCCGGCTGATCCTCTGCTTTGTCGCCGCATAGATCCACACGATCAGCGAGAACACGATAAGTATGACAATATCAATAATATTTTCCCGGATCAGTGCCACCGGATTGATGGCAGATGCAGCTCCGAGAACCATCAGAATATTGAAAATATTGGAGCCTACCGCCATTTCCCACAGCCATATCCACTTCGTTCTTTCTGGCTGCAACCACGGAAGTCACCAGCTCCGGAAGGGAAGTTCCGATGGAAACAATGGTCAGTCCACCAGTGTCTGGCTCATTCCAAGATCAATGGCAATGCGGCTGGCAGCATCTACGGTAAGATCTCCGCCAAAAGCGATGGCAAGTGCACCTCCCACAATAAAGAGGATACTCTTCGGCCAGGAAAGGATGCCGATTTCTTCTTCCAGCTCTTCAATTCCTTCGATCTCCATATTTTTTCCTGCTGCCCTGGCCTTCATGGCACTTCGGATCATAGCAACAATATAACCTGCAAAAAATCCCAGCATAATTATTCCATCCAGATGGCCAAGTCTCATTCCGATCTTATCTCCCACCGCCAGGATTCCAAGTCCCAGAAGGAGGAACGCGCAGATCATTGAAAAAGGAATATCTCTCTTAATAGTTTCCTTCTGCACCAGGATCGGTGTCAGGATGGAACAGATCCAACAACTACCATCAGATTAAAAATATTGGAACCTACTACATTGCTGACTGCGAGTTCGTTATTGTTGACCAGAGATGCAGTTACGCTGACTGCAGTTTCCGGTAACGATGTTCCCATTGCCACAATAGTAAGCCCGATGATGATCGGCGGAACTTTCAGTCTCTTTGCAATGCTGGAACTTCCCTCTACAAAGAAGTCCGCCCCCTTCATCAGAAAAGCAAAGCCGATCACAAGAAAAACTAACACAAGGATCAGGGGTGAGCTGTTTACCAGATTTTCCATTTTTCTTCTTCTCACTTTCTGTTTTCATTTTCCATGACCTGAGGATTCATTGCCCTGCCTGCAATCCTGAGCCAAATATCTTTTTATGACATTGGAACATTACAAAGTAATTTCCTGTGACATAAAAAAGACCCATGTATGCCTTGCTATAATAAAATATAGCAAAGCATACATGAGTCTCAATTCTTTAAGATTTGCCAGGTTTTCAAAAAAACCGGGGCTGTTGACAAATCACACTTACGTGCGAACTACTCCCTCATGGAATTGAATTTTTTATTTTTTCAATTTAACAGAATTTTTTTGAAAAGTCAATCCCTGGCCGGTGACTTTTATTTACTCTTTTATTTACTGAAGGCACATATTATATATATCTTTATCATTTTCCGCTTTCAGAAACAATCCCTTTCAGAATCTGTAAAACCCCATCTTCACTGTACGACGGGCATACATTCCTGGCTGCTGCCTGCACTTCCTCTCTGGCATTGGCTACCGCATAGCTCATTCCTGCTTTCCGGAGCATTGCGATATCATTGAGGTTATCTCCGAATGTACAGGTTTCCTCCGGAGAAATCCCCTGGCACTGCTGGATAAACTCTACAGCTGTACTTTTTTCGCCTTCCGGCGGGGTACTGTCCATCCATTCTTTTCCGGCCGCAGCCAGTGTTACTTTATCCCTCCATGCCGGTGTAAAATACGGTGCACAAAGCTCCTCGCACCGTTCCTGATGATAAACAGAAAATTTCAGAACCTGTTTTCCCTGAAGAGAAGAAAGATCATCCACTTTTCTCATATCATAGCCATAGGAATCCCTCAGCCACCGGAACATCCTCCCATTTTCATTCTCCGCATAGCAGCACTCCGGTGTGGCAATAAAGCAGTCACATTCCGGCATTTTTTCTTTTACCATACGGTGCATGCGTTTCCAGGTCTCATCCGGAAGTGTATGTACCTTCAGGATCTTGTCATTCTTCCGGATCACTGTACCGCCATCCGACACAAAATAACACCAGATCCTTCACCGGCTCAAACAGCTTCCTCTCACTGTCATACTGCCGCCCTGAACACACCACAAAGGTGATCCCCAGCTCGGTCAGTTTCCGGATCACTGTCATATATTCCGGATTGATGGTCATTGTCCCGTCTTTTACCAGAGTTCCGTCTACGTCTGTTGCGATCAGTCTTATCATGTTGTTTTTACTCCTCTACATCGGACAGCTTCTTTTTTCCTCTTTATCCATATCTCCACGGACATACCTGGCATTAAACTCCATATTGATCTCACGGATTTCTTTCTTTCCATCAATATAATCCTGATACATATCCGCAAGTCTCGCCATACAGCCATCACAGTTTGCGGAAATATTTCCAAGAGATTCCTCTACGATCTGTTTACGTTCTTCTTTTGTTGTATCTTTGATCAGATATCCTGGCATTGTTTTTTCCTCCTGATAGATTCACCTGTATTTCAGGTGTTTTGTCCTTTCATTATTGTTCACTTTTTCTGTAAAAAAACTGCTTGTATCAAACAAACAGCTTTACAAAATTTTCCTTTTCTGTTTTTTTATTCTACTCTGCCAAATGTCAGTGTCAACACAATTTACTTACTTTCACCTGATATCACTCCGTAAGATTAACAGTAATAAATAACACATGCACAAGTGCTTCATTTCTGATTATAAATATCTATAAATTTATGTAGCATGCAGTTTTCAGGTCAACAACTATATTTTTTATAAAAAAAGAAACGAGCACCCCACCCAGCAGTAGCCGTACGGTAACAAACCCGTTTCTTTCTTTTTTAAGAGTACTATAATCCATATACTGATGTCAACAGCATTTATGTTAATTTTTCTTTTGATCATTCAGCATCGCAACAATATTCATTGCCGGTAATAAAATAGGTGCCATTCCCGGCTGAGTTGTTATGGTAGAAATATAGCTTCTAATATATGGGAACAGAATAGCAATAGCATTTCTTTCAAGAATACTCATGTTTTCCTGCTGAGTATTGAATATTGCTCTTCCTTTTACCCAAACACATACTTTTTCATCTTGATCTGCAACTTTAGTTGTAAGAATAAGTTCAAACTTATCATCACCGATTTTATTCAGACTATGATCAACCTGAACTCCTAATTCCAGATCATCTAACGATCCATCTTTTTTTCTAAAGCTACTTCTATAATTTCAATTTTGTCTAAAATAAGAGCACTTTCATATTTAGATCTGACTTCCATATTTTTTCTCCTAGCATGCAGTTGCGTAATCATCCATAAAATCAAACTCTGGCTTTACATTACTTGTATTAATGTTGTTATTCGAATAATCAAAATACTTCTGAGGCGGCGTCAAAATCTGTTTTACATCTTCCTCTGTAATTGCATGCACTCCCTCTGCATCTCTTATCATAGGAGTTTTAGCAGTTTTACTCAATTCAACATTATACTTCTCGCACAATGAAAAGAACAATTCTTTATCTAACATTAAATCACCTCTTCTTCTTCATTATATATTAGTTTTGTTGATTTAATACATTCTTTTTTTGAAACACAAATTTGACGTTCATTAAATCCAAGGCCTGTAATATTCACTATTTTCTTCTGTAATTCTTTATCCTTTTTGTTTCTTCGCATTGTATAACCTGCATAATCTTTCTGAAATGTTCTGGTAATAACAGCGATATTCTTTTTTTGCTTATAATAATCAAAGAAAAGAGCACGAAAATTTTTATCATCAAATACAGGCATATTTCCAGAACAATTTTTTTTAATTTCATCTATGCATTGGATAATCTCAGCGAAAAATGCATCCAGTTGTTTATTATCATCCAAATCCAATACTTCTTCATCCGGTGCTTCTATAGTCGCCCTAAAAATCACTCTTCCAAAATCGTTATTATGTAAAACAGCTGTTGCAGACCACCATAATGCTTTCTCATAATCGTCAAAAAAATATACTCCCTGTCCCAACCAATGATCAGCACGATAGTTACATTTCGCAGGATCAAATCCATTGCTTTCTATACTGTCTTTGTGTTTTGAACAGGTTCCATGATATCCTATTTCATTCATTCTTTACTCTCTTTTGGATTTTTATCAACGTCACTTTTTAAGTAACTCAATTTCAGATTTTATTCAATACAGATATGATTATATATTTTACCACGCTCAAGCAAGCTCTGCAATCTCATTTCCATACAATAACAATAGAAGAATTTTTTTATCACTTTTACTTTTTCAAAATCACTTTCCTTTTATCTCTCTTCAAGCCACTGGTCAATGTTCCCAAAATGTACCGCCTGCAGGTTATCTACATCAACCAGTTGCGGGAAGCTGTTTCTGCCCTACCTGCGGAAATAAGTATTCCATGGAACGCACTACTTCCATGTCTTTTAAACTTGTTAATGTCTAGCACCGCCATTGTGTTTTTACTATTGATAAAAACCTTCGTGACTTTTTTCTTGAAGACCGTACTCTGCTCGACTGCCTCTTTCACTGTTACCAGTGTCGTCTCACGTATGTTCTTCAAAATGAATAAGTCTAAATGATGACGAACTTGATGACGATTTTGGAGAGGAAGGCTTTTATATCTTCTAATCCAAGAAGCGTCTTGTCGTTGTGCCCGCCTCCGTGCGGGCATTTTTTTATTTAGGAGAACGCCGCAGGCTGTCTTTCCTATAAAAGAAACGTGCGCCGCCAGGCGCACGACGCAGATATCGCTCAGGCACTGGACGCAATTTAATAGAATCAGGTATGTTTCGAAAAAGGAAGAACTCAACGCTGTTCTTCCTTTTTTTGTGCTTTATTTTGTGGATTTTTCATATGTATTTTTTTGTATTAATGATATATTATTGGTATAATATACAAAAAATAACTTGTTCACTTGCATATGGAGGTCTAAAAAAAAAATGAAAAAATCTGATCGCTACAATATCGGCATTCTTATTGGTGGCGTGCATACTTATTTTCCCAAAGAACATATCCGCGGCATTACCGAAGCTGCCAGAGAATTAAATGTTAATGTGTGTTTTTTTCTCGGAACACAGACCAAAGATTTCTTTGAAGATCTGCTAGGTGGAACTCACAAAGATTCTTTTGATTATCAATTCAAAACTATCCACGATTACAGTCTTATCGGTGGTCTTGACGGATTGATCATCAACTACGGAACTCTTGGGCTTCAATTAAAGAATGAAACTGCGGAAAGATTTGCATTGAAATTTAATTCGATTCCTACAGTATTTCTTACAGAGATTGTTCATTCTCCAAACTGTCATTCCCTGATCTGTGACAACAAAAACGGAATCCACATGGTCATGGAGCATCTGATCAATGAGCATCATTGTCGAAAAATTCTTTTTGTAGCGGGTCCTTCTCAGAATACTGATGCAAATGAACGCAAAAACACATATCTTGAAAGAATGGCTGCGCACAATCTGCCGGTCACTCCACAGATGATCGCACAGGGTGACTACTCTGAATTTGTTGACCGCCAGGTTCAGCACCTTCTGGATGATAATCCGGATGCACAGGCCATCGTATTTGCAAATGATGAAATGGCATTTTCCGGATACCGCGTGTGTGAACAATGTGGTCTTGAAGTTGGCAAGGATATCCTCATTACTGGTTTTGATGACTGCGAGCGCGCTTCCGGTATGGAGCCTCCTCTTACAACCGTTCAGCAGGATGGCGTCCTGATGGGAAAAATGGCTGTCTATGATCTGATAGCCAAACTGGATGGCAGGGAAGTTTTGTCCCGAAGAGTTCCTGTTTCTCTATGTGTCAGAGAATCCTGTGGATGTCAGGAGAAAATTCCGGAAATCCGCAGTACTCCTGTAAACCTTACTGAACAGATTCATAAGTTAAATCGCACAATCACAAATATGAAACTTGAACTGATCAACTTTCAGAGAAAATCCTGGTTTATTCCTTCCTTAGCCAGAAATCTGAATGACTGTATGGATGATGAATATGCTTTTCTTCTGTCAGCAATGGAAAACATGCGTGAGCTTCGAACCAAATGTACTTACCTCTTTCTTCTGGATGAACCAGTCATCTATCATCAGAATGATGAATGGATATGTCCACAAAATCTTCGGCTTGCTGCCTATTATCGAGACGAAGAAACAGCTGCTTTTCATCTTTATGACCGCCAGCCTGTAAACGCTGAAAATGGCATCTGCCAGTTAATGGCAGATAACGACCGTCACCAGTTTATGGTATTTCTGCTCTTCTCCGGAGAAAAGCAGTATGGTCTTCTTGCATGTGATATCCAACCGGAAGAATTTCCGTTCTTCTATGTGATAAGCCTGCAGATTGGCCTTTCTCTTCATTATCTTGAAATCAGTAAAGTAGAAGTTCTCCGTCGTCAGGAAATGTCCAGGGATCTTGAGCTTGTCCGTGAACGTAACCGGGAACTTGGATTAATCTCCAAATATGATGAACTGACAGGACTTCTTAACTTAAGAGGTTTCACTGAACAGATCAAGAATTTTTGCAGCAAAAGCGAACATCAGCGCGCCTATATTATCTGCGCTGATCTGGATCACCTTAAAGAAATCAATGATACGTGGGGACATCCGGCAGGCAATTTTGCCCTGCGAAGTGTCGCTAATATTTTTAACGGCTGTCTCCGCAGCCAGGACGTCGTTGCCCGCACTGGCGGTGATGAATTCCTGATCCTCCTTAACTGTCAGGAAAAAAACTTCCAGGATATTTTCCGCAAACGAGTCCGGGATGCATGTGCTGCTTTTAATGCAGAATCCGGCAAACCATTTCTCGTGGAGGTTTCTCTTGGAATCACCGAATTCAAGCCAAGCCCGGAAACAGATATTCCTGCAATCATCGAACACGCTGATAAAGACCTTTATGAATCCAAAAAGCTCCGCAAAAACTCCGTTCGTCGACCGTAAAACGGGATGCAATATATTTTAAAATGGGGCTGTCGGGAAATAGATAGCCCCTTAGCTTACAAATATTTATACATTGATTTCAAATACTGCGGATTGTTTTTCTAAATTACCATCATAGGTGTAAAAATTAATCTTAAACATCCCCGAAATAGATAAGTCACAGGTTTTTACACAAACCTGAAAACGAAAAAAAAGCCGGAAACCATTGATTTCTCAAGGTTTCCGGCTTCTTAAATTAGCGTGCGTTAGAGGATTCGAACCCCCGACCTTTTGGTCCGTAGCCAACGCTCTATCCAGCTGAGCTAAACGCACATCTTTGTTGCTTTTCCTTTGTGATATTTCGTATCACCGCTGCAACAATATGTATGATACTCTAAGACCTATAAAATGTCAAGGGTTTTTTGAAACTTTTTTTGATTTTTTTAAAAATAATTTTTTATTGCTATTTTTGATGCAAAAGCAACAGTTTTTTAATTCCGTCTAAGTGCCTCGATCGGGCTCAGTTTCGCTGCCTTTTTCGCCGGATAGATTCCGAAGAATACACCTACTGCGCAGGAGAACAGCGTAGCCGCCAGGATGGTTCCCGCACTGATCCCAGGTGTGATGGTCATTCCCATACTGCTGCTGATCACCGCACAGATCACATAGCCGCCTGCAATCCCCAGAACAATACCGATCAGCCCGCCTATGATCGTCAGGATCGCCGCCTCCGCAAGGAACTGTAACATAATAGACGAGGTTTTTGCTCCAAGGGATTTCCGGATACCGATCTCCCTGGTACGCTCTGTGACGGACACCAGCATGATGTTCATAACACCGATACCACCTACCAGAAGGGAAATTCCTGCAACAAAAGAGATAAACGCTGTGACCATGCCAAGCATCTGGTTCATGGATTCATGACATCCTGGAAGCTCTGTACCTGGAAATATTCATCTCCGGCACACTGGTGACGTCTCTCAAGAAGATTTATGATCTTATCTGCGACCGCCTGGGAATCCAGACTCTTATCCGCCTGAACTATGATCTGATAAAATTCTCCGCTGCTTCCGGTAAAGTCGTCCATGGCCGTATAAGGCACATTTATGGTCACCGGCATTCCATCGTAAGTATAGCTGACAAAGGTTCCGTTCTCTTTCTGTGTGGTAACTCCGCAGATGCGGAATGTCTTGGTCAGATCATAGCAGGTGATGTCCAGTGTCATTCCCACTACATCATCCGTTCCGAAAAGCCTCTTCGCATCGGCATCGGAGATCACGCAGACGTTTTTTCCCTCTTCGACCTCCTTCTGCCCGAAATAGCTTCCGTACTTCACAGAAGCATTGTCCACCAGCTTGGCATCCTGGGCCTCCCCGGTCACTGTAAGATTAAAATCACCCTTTCCGGTTACGGTCTCACCTGTATAGGACTCCGAAACATTAACACCTTCCACGCCATCCAGCTCCCGGACTGCATCAATATCTTCCGGCTCGATCCAGACCTGGTCTGCTATGGCATCATCACTGCAGTAAACAGCGATCTGGCCGCCGCCGATATCATTGATCTCGCTGTTCATCTGATTCTTCGTACCCTCACCGATGGACACAATGGCGATCACAGATGCGATACCGATGATGATCCCTAACATGGTGAGAAAGGATCTTCCCTTATTGGCCATGATATTATGGATCGCCATTTTGATATATTCATAAATATTACTCATTGGCAGTCTCCCCTGTCTCTGCTGCACTGTCACTGTCTGCCGCTGCTGCCTCTGCCTTCATTCCCTCTTCCAGGGAGCCCAGATCCTCGATGACCTCATCTCCGGCTTTAATTCCATCTGTGATCTCAACAGAATCTTCGGAACTGATTCCTGTAGTGATATCCTGTTTTGTGATCACACCATCCTTCAGCACATAACAGAAGGAACCATCCTTGCCGATATTTACCACTCCAGCCGGAAGCGTTACCACATCCTCTGCCTTTTCTGCATAGATCTTTACCTTCGCATCTACTCCCAGAAAAATATCCTTGTCTGGCTTGTCGATGCCCACTGTGGCAGAGATCAGTGTGGAGCCTTTTTCGTTGGTTGTGGCAATGTGACTGATCTTAGTCACCTTACCGGTATATTTCCTGTCGCCGATGGTGATGTCCGCATTCTGTCCTTCCTTTACCTTATCGTAGTCATACTTGGACACATTGATATCAACGCTGACCTTATCTGTATTCTGCAGGGTAAAAAGCTCCATTCCCTGTGTTGCCGCTGCGCCCTGCTGGACTGCTGATTTGGAAATGACGCCGTTAAAATCTGCTGAAATGCCCTTCTTTCCTTCTTCTACCAGCTCTTTCGCAGATTTTGCATCCAGCTCAGTAAGATTGTTGCTGACACGCATTTTTTCTTTCTCTTCTTCTGTAAGGCTGGCAGAATCCGCCTCTGCAATGGATTTCTGGGAAGCAAGGTCCGACTGCAGATCCGCCAGATCAGAGGTTGCCTGTTCGATCGCATTCTCAATGGCAGAAGTATCCACTGTACTTCCTGCAGAAGAAGCATCCGCAGATGCATGATCTGTCAGCCCCGATGTTTCCTCTGAAGCTCCATCGGTAACAAAATCACCGGCTGCACTACTGCTGTAATCGGAATACTCCGGCATTTTTGGCTGGCTGACCTTCTTATCCTCATAAGCTTCCTTTGCTTCCTGGCAGGTGATCTCTGCCTGACTTCTTGCTGCTTCCGCTTCATCCAGCGCCTGGGCATTCTCATCGCTCTGCTCTGCCTGCCACTGTGCAAAAGCCATCTGATACCTGGTATCTGCCTGATTATAAGCATTCTGTGCCGTTACATAATCGGAATTCAGCTGTCCCAGCTCCTGCTGGTACTGCGGAAGTGTCTCATTCTGATATGTAGTCAGCGCTTCTGAATACGCTCTCTGAGTCTCTGCATCCCTGGCAGCCTGGGCCTCTGCCTTTGCCTGGGTCTCCGCCTGAGCCTGGGCCTGCGCATCTGCCGCAGCCTGAGCCTGTACAGACGCCAGCTGTGATCTCAGGGAAGCCAGATAATTCTGCTGCTCCCTTACCTGCTGTTCCAGACTGGAAACCTTTGCTTTTGCGCTGTCCTGCTTCTGCCGGGCCTCATTGGATTTATTGATGGAATTTTTGTAATCATACTGTCCGGACTGTACATTCAGCTCTGCTTTCTGATTATCCCTCTCCAGATCCTTCACTTCAAACTCTATCAGCTTCGTTCCCTTTGAAACCGTATCGCCTTCTGCGAAGGATACGCTTTTGATCTGTGCGTTCACAGGAGAATAAAAGGTCTTCTGCTCATCACTGACAACGGTTCCGGTTGCATCTACGATCTCCCCCACATCTCCTGTCTCCGCTTTGGTAACAGCAACCTGCGGAATCTGTGATCCCCCGCGGCCTGCACCTGATGCCGCATAAATACCGCCTGCCACAACAGCCACTGCTGCCACACCGATCACAATCTTTTTCCCTTTTTTCATTCTTAAGCCTCCTCGACAAATTCCTCATTGATCGTATCTGATTCAATTTTCCATCCATGATCCGGACCACACGTCTGGCCTGAGCCGCAATCCCATTATCATGAGTGATCAGGATCAAGGTTTCTCCTGATCTGTGCATTCCCTTCAGGATTTCCATAATTTCCCTGCTGGATGCAGAGTCCAGATTTCCCGTTGGTTCATCTGCCAGGATCACCGGCGGCCTGGCTGCGATAGCTCTGGCAATAGCCACACGCTGCTGCTGTCCCCCTGACATTTCGTTTGGCTTATGATCCATACGTTTCTCAAGTCCGACTTTTTTAAGAGATTCCACAGCAAGCTTTCTTCTTGTTTTCCGATCGATCCCACGATAGATCAGAGGAAGCTCCACGTTTTCCAGCGCCGTAAGATTTGCGATCAGATTAAAGCCCTGAAAGATAAAACCAATCTCCTTATTTCGTACCACCGAGAGATCATTATCCTTCATTGTGGATACATCTGTTCCATTCAGATAATATTTCCCGGAGGTGGGGACATCCAGACAGCCCAGCATGTTCATAAAGGTGGATTTTCCGGAACCGGACTGTCCGATAATAGCCACAAATTCACCCTTATGGATCTCCAGATTCACATGATCCAGCGCCCGCACCTCATTTTCTCCGGGATTGTAAACCTTGCACAGATCTACTACCCGTACCAATGCATCTTCCATAATAAAATTACTCCTTGTAAAGTAAATCAGTCCCAGGCAAGCCCCTCCTCTGCTTATTGCTTTTCGCCATTGAAACAGAGAGCTTCCCTGATCAGGTTAAAAATACAGAGCGAAGTCTGCAGGGGATACTGCTGTTTCTCGTCGGAACGCTCCAAGCCAAAACAGCAGCAGGCAGACTGCTCTGTCATTTCCGGGAAAACCCCGCTCATTGATCTGTAACGAAAAGATTACCTGAATGTCTTCAAAACTGACGCACATTTATACATCTGTTTATGCATCAAGTAAAAATGCCTTATATGCCTTGTATGCCTCATATACATCCGCCTTGCTGGTAACCTCCCACGGAGCATGCATACTCAGCACTGCCACGCCACTGTCGATAACCTCCATTCCGTAAAGTGCCGCAATATAAGCGATAGTTCCGCCTCCGCCAAAATCAACCTTTCCAAGCTCTGCTGTCTGGAAAGCAACATTGTGATCATCAAAAATCCTGCGAACTCTTGCAACGTACTCTGCATTGGCATCGTTGGAACCGGATTTTCCTCTTGCTCCGGTGAACTTGTTAAGAACGATACCGCGTCCAAGATATGCTGCATTCTTTTTCTCAAAAGCCTCACCATAGGCCGGATCATAGCCGGCACTTACATCGGAAGAAAGCATGCTGGAATTACGGAGAGCTCTTCTTAATGCAAGCTCGGAATAGCAGCCCATTCCGTCCAGAAGCTCTGCCACGCTGTTCTCAAAAATCTGGACTGCATGCCTGTGGCACCAACGCTTCCGATCTCTTCCTTATCTACAAGGAGACAGCAGCCGGTACGCTTCGGTGTCTCCTCCATCTCCAGCATTGCCGCAAGGGATGTGTAAGCGCATACACGGTCATCCTGTCCATATGCTGCGATCATGCTGCGGTCAAGTCCACAGTCTCTTGCCTTTCCTGCCGGAACGATCTCCAGCTCTGCTGAAAGAAAGTCCTCTTCCTCAATACCATACTTCTCATTTAAAATCTTCAGCACATTCTGTTTTACCGCATCCTTTTTGGAATCATCCGGAAGCTCTGCAAGAGGTCTGCTGCCGATCAGGATATCCAGCATCTCCCCCTCAATAACCTCTGCTGCCTTTTTCTGGAGCTGTTTTCCGGAAAGATGGATCAGAAGATCTGTGATGTAAAGTACCGGATCTTCCACATCCTCACCAATGCTGATCTCCACAATGCTTCCGTCCTTCTTTGCAACAACACCATGCATGGCAAGAGGCAGTGTCACCCACTGGTATTTCTTTACACCACCATAATAATGGGTATCCAGATAAGCCAGATCCGTATCCTCGTACAGAGGATTCTGCTTGACATCCAGTCGCGGAGAATCGATATGTGCACAGAGAATGCTCATACCTCCGGAAAGCTCTTCCGTTCCTACATGAAACAGAGCAACGATCTTCTTCATCCCTACCGCATAAACCTTGTCACCGGCCTTGATCTTCTCGCCTTTTTCAAGCTTCGACTCAAGAGATTCATATCCGGCAGCCTCTGCTTCCTTCACGATTTCTGCAACACATTCCCGTTCCGTTTTTCCTTTATCCAAAAATTCTCTGTAAGCCTTCGCAAGCTTCTCCATTTCTGTCTCTTCTGCTTCCTTATAAGAAAGCCACGCATTTCTTCTTTCCATTTTAGTGGTCCACCTTTCTTTATAGCTTCCGGCAGCTGCCGTTTCTCATCATATTATCTGCAATCTGTCTACTATTATAGGTCAAACATTTACGAATTTCCACCGCAATTCCCATTCTTTACAAAATCTTTATGATTCGTTATAGTAGTTCTTAAGAATTGGCCCTGTATCCAAAATTTTCAGGTATCTCACACACGGAAAGCTTTCTGTTTCACCGTAGACTTTACCTGTATGCTCCAACAGGGCAAAGGAGGAAACAACATGCAATCATCTGCTCAGCTAAAAGAGCTTCTTCACAGCATCAACCGCAAAAGCTATCCTGCATACAAGTCTCTGCGGGGTGCATACCAGTTTGACCGTTATATTTTGTCCCTTGACCACGTGCAGGGGGATCCTTTTGCCTCTCCCTCTCACATCAGTGTGAAGCTTTCCCACCGAGACACCGGATTTCCGGCAGAATATTATAAGGATTCCCTGACCCGCATCACACTGGGAGACTTTCTGAACCGCCAGTTTGAACAGCAGGTAAACCGTTATACCTTCCGTGCAAAGGGCTCCGGAAAAAGCGGCCTGATCTCAGTAAGCCACTGTGGTCAGGAGGTTCTTGCACGTACCGCCTGTGAAATAACGGAAAAAGGCATCACTGCCCGTTTTTTCATCGGTTTCCCGGCCAATGGCAGAACCATCAACTCTCCCGAACTGGAAAAAATCCTCTTCGATTTTCTTCCGATCTGTGTTCACAAGGCATTTTTTTACCGGAATCTTGACCCGGAAGCGCTGAGAAAAGCCATCTGCCTTGCCGAAGATCAGGCATTTATCCGTCAGGAGCTGAAAAAACGTTCTCTGGCTGCCTTTGTCAGTGACGGCGCTATCCTCCCCAGGGAAAGCGGCATTTCTTCACGCCCGATGAAAAACTCTGTTCCTTTTGTTTCTCCGGAAAGCCTGAGGGTTTCCATGGATCTGCCCCACAGAGGAACCATCACAGGCATGGGCATTCCCTGCGGCATCACTTTGATCGTAGGTGGCGGCTACCATGGCAAATCCACCTTACTTAACGCACTGGAGCTGGGAATTTACGATCACATTTCCGGCGATGGCCGGGAGTATGTCATTACCGATCCTTCTGCTCAGAAGCTTCGCTCTGAGGACGGCCGTTTTATCAAAGATGTGGACATTTCTCTTTTTATCAACGATCTTCCAAATAAAAAAGACACCCTCTGCTTTTCTACAGAGGATGCCAGCGGCAGCACTTCACAGGCTGCCGGTATCGTGGAAAGTATGGAGACCGGAAGTAAAGTCTTTCTCCTTGACGAGGATACCTCTGCCACCAACTTTATGGTCCGTGATTCCTTCATGCAGCGGGTGATCTGCCGGGAAAAGGAGCCCATCACTCCATTTCTGGAACGTGCGCGGGATCTCTATGAAAAGGCAGGGATCTCCACTATCCTGGTTGCCGGAAGCTCCGGAGCTTTTTTCCATATTGCGGATACTGTGATCCAGATGGATAATTATCATCCGGTGGACATCACAGCAGTCACCAAAAAGCTCTGTCAGGAATATCCTCTCTCAGACATTGAGACCCCTGCATTCCGCCTTCCGGGAAGCCATCGCATCATGACCAGGGCCAAAGTGGCTCCATCCCGCCACAGCCGTCCCGGACAGCCGGAAAGACTGAAAACCAAGGTTCACGGCAAAGATGGCTTTTCTCTTGGAAAAACCGAAGTGGATCTCCGCTATGTGGAGCAGCTGATCGACTCCGAGCAAACTGCATCCCTGGCGTTGCTTCTGAAATATGCCTGCGAACATCTTATTGACGGAAAACGTACTCTGCCGGAGATCATCACTTATCTGGATACTCAGCTGAAAAGGCAGGGATTGTCCTTCTTCTCGGAAGGCTCTTATATTCCATGCGGTTATGCCATGCCCAGGATCCAGGAAATATATTCCTGCTTTAACCGCTATCGCAGGCCGTAGCTGTGCCTGAAGCTGTATATCCAATAAATCTCAGACAACAAAAAAACGCTGCCGATAAACATTGGAAATCTTTATCTCCTCTGTCATTCGGCAGTTTTTTTCTGCAATGCAAAACCACCGTCCTGTCGGCTCTGTCTTGCCAATGGAACGGTGGTTTATCTTCATACATATTTTAGGGAAAGGAAAGAGTTTTTCTTAAGAGCTTCTGTTCTCTTAAGATGTTTATATCATACAGGATAAATGTGAGAGAAATTTGTACAATTTCTAATAAATTTATAAAATTTATTAAGAAACTACAAAAAACCTTGATTTTAAGTCATTCTTACGAAAGCAATCAGCGTTTTACCCAATTATTACCCCAATCCGCTCATTTTATTCTAAAAAGGAGCAGCAGTCATAAAACTGCCACCCCGATAAATCCATTCTCTATCTGCTGCATTTCCTGTTGCTTTGTGTTCGGAAGAACATGAGCATATAAGTCCGCAGTCATGGCCAGGCTGCTATGTCCTAAGATTTTCTGTAGCGTCTGCATGTTTCCGCCCTCTTCTATGTACCGTGTTGCGAAGGTATCTCTGAAAGCATGGTGCGTAAACCTCTCGATTTCTATATCCTGCTGCCGGAGCCGCTTTAAAACGTTATCTATAGCAGATGATACCGTGGATGATGCTATTGCCTTAGCTCCATTACTCCCGATAAAGATATTACTATCCATCTTTCTCGCATGGATTTCCCCGTAAACCATGGACATTTTGGTTTTCTGCATCTGCAAGATTTTTTTTATTGTGTCATTCATAGGAATATCGCGATTACTGGTATCTGATTTTGGCAAAGTCTCCTCAATACCGCCGCCTCTTTCCAGCTCACGGTCTTGTTTACCCGGATCACATTGTTGATATAATCTATATCCTGCCACTTTAAAGCCGTGATCTCATTAAGTCTCATTCCCGTACACAAGGAAAAACAGAAAAACTCATATAACCATTCCGTCTTGGCTTCTTGCATAAACGCCTGCTGCTCTTCTCTGGTTAATGCTCTGTGAATAGTCTCACTCGCTTTCGGCCGGTCATCCTTCCTTAATGGTTTCACACTGGCAGCAGGATTCTTCATAAGGATTTCATCATCAACAGCCGCGTTCAACACCGTTTTCAGCAGCACTATAACACCATTAGTCATGGATGCACTCAGTTTCTTTGATAAATCCTGCTGCAATTTCACCACTGCACGCTTTTCTATTTTCTGAACCTTAATTTTTCCCAGTACTGGTCTGATATGGTTATTGTACTTCGACCGGTTTATTTTAATGCTGCTGTCCTTGATTGTTCCTCTCCGGGACTTCTCCCATTCATCAAAATATGCGTCCAGTGTTATATTTTTGTTGGAATTATACAGACCTGCCTTAATTTCCTCACGGATCCTGAGCTCATTCTCCGCACATTCCTTTGTGCTACGACCATAGGCACTGTATCTCTTGCCCTCCACGGTAAAACGCTTTTCGAATAAACCATTTTCTTTTTTTCGCATTCCTGATGGTATTCTTGCCATTATATCACCTGTCTTTCTATTGGCAATAGGGCAGCAGTCCGCCGCCCCTGATTGTCTTATTTAATTCCCAGAAAGCTACAAACAAATCTGAAAATTGTATATGTTTGGTCATGATCTGCTTTCTCTAACAGCTCTATGAGTTTCTTTTTATAGTCCATATTAATATCCTCTATTTTTATTACTCTGGCAATGAATCTATAGAAGAATTCAAGCAGGCTATCATCATTTACCTTCTGTAATATCTCAATAGTTTCTTTCTTGTAATCCATATTAGTACCCCCACTGCTTCTTAAATGAGACAATTACGTTATACAAAAATTTCAGAAATTTCTCGCTCTGGATTTCATTCAAGAGATTTCCAATTTCTTTTTTATAATCCATGCTATACCTCCGTACCACTATCCTATCAGCGTTTTCATGATACATAGATTGACCTTAGCCAATAAATGTTATCTATCTTCTCCAGCATCTCAATTATCTGCTTTTTGTAGTCCATGTTATGCCTCCGCCACTTTTGCATTGTCCTTTATTCGCTTTACCATCAAATAATTTGCAAGGTTATGTACCCTCTTGAGGTCTTCCGGATCATTCATCATTAAAGCATCTGTAATCAGCCAGAAACGCTCCTGATCTTCCTCTGATAATTCCATAAATGCTTCATTGCCGGAACAAGCTATCCGAAAGAGTTCTGCCAGCTCATAGGTATGCTGTAATGATCTTCTATCTTTGTTAGCCTGGACAACGTCCATAATTGCCTTTCTGCAAGGAACCTGAGTTAAATTACATTTCTCCATTGTTTTCTGCCTCCTGTTCCTTTTTAATCTGCTGGTTATAACATCCTCTAACAAATCCAAAAGCTAAATCTAATAGTTCTACATCATCCATCTTTAACACCATACTAATAATATCTGACTGCCTGGACAATGCTCGAACCTGCTCACGACACATATTCCAACTTTCTTCCCACTCTTTCGCTTCTTCCTTTGCTTCCTCCAGCTGTTTCTTGAGATCTGCGATAATCTCTGTTGCAAGAGCTGTGCTTACTTCTTCTGTCTCCTGTGCCGGAACACCTGTGGCCTGCATCACTTCTGTTTCTTCTAATGTTCTTAATGTTTTTTCTTTACTCATGCTTCATTCTCCTCTCGTTCTAATTCGTGTACATAATCACATACTTTAGCAGATATAAATCCACTCAAAAAAATTACAAGAACGTCCATTACTGATATCATACTTTCGTTCCTTTCTTTTGTTGTCTGAGGGGAATGAGTATGTTATAATACGCACAGCCCCTCAATTTTGATCGTTTGTCGGGTTACTTTGCCTTTATCAGAGTTGCCGCTCTGGTAAGGGCTTTTTATTAAATTACTTCTACCTGAGACTTTCCAAAGAAACTGGCTTTGTATGTTGCCCCGTCTCCTCTGCTTCCCCAAATCAGAGAACATCCGAATAATGCTGATGCTCCATGCTGTACCTTATAACCAAGCTCTTTCCACTTAGTAAAGGTATTGGTTTCCTCTGTGATTCCTGCTGCCTGTTTCGCTGTCTCGATTCTCTTTGCGTTGATTTCCTCAGCCTTTGCAGATAACCATGCTCTGTGAAGGGATTCCCCAAAGCTGATACCTTTTATCTTACGGTAGATCTTCCATGCTTTCAACATGATTTTGCTGAGATTGTACTTCATTATGCTTTCCTCCTTTGCTTTTCAAGGTTTCTCAGTCCTTCAAGCATCTTCCTGACTATTGATATGCCCTATTGCGATTCTCACAGGTATATGGCTTGAAGTATTGGGGGCTTTCGGCTCTCCCGGCTGTTGTCTGTTCCCTTGAACTGATTATATTATATATCTATTTACACCAATAGTCTATTGACATTTTTGCTATATTTACACCAATATATTTATGCATTTTATATATTTACATCAATAGATTTTTGTGGTATACTTCATGTATAGTGGAAAAGGTGTATCTATATTTACCCTCCCCTATTATCACTAAGAAAGCAGGTGCCAATATGCCAGAGGAAAACAAAGTAAGTAAGGCTCAACAAAAAGCTGTAAATAAATATGTGAAAAACAATTATGATCGCATTAATGTAACTTTTCCTAAAGGCCAAAAAGAAATTATCATGCAAGCAGCAGAAGCCTCCGGGGAATCCGTAAACGGCTATATCAAAAAAGCAGTTGATGAACGAATGAAACGGGAAAACATTAAGTAGAATCCTTAATTCAAAGAAATAGTATATTTATCCAGGCAGCCAGTAGAGCGGCTGTGGTTCCCTGATCCTGAGCCTTGACAGGAGGGAATGCTTATGAGCGATTATGAGATTTTTATGATCATTCTGACGACAGCCAGCTTAATTGTATCTATCCTTACATACACACATAAGAAATAGCCGCCCTGCTCTCTGGTAAAGAATAGGCGGCTACGTCTTAAACATATATCTTGCCAGGACGGGGAACCTTGACTTCCCTTACTGGCTGTCTTGATAAGTATATTATATGCCAGCTTCCGGGATTTGTCAATTTCCCGTTGCAAATCACCCATATCTCTTACTATCCCCATTTTCTTCTTATACCGCCTCGAGGTATGCCAAATCTTTCACCGCTTCAAGTCGTTTCTTACAATCCCTGTATATCTCCTGATAATGTTTCCCTCGCATAATTCCCAGATCAACCTCATGCAAAATGATATTTTCCATTAAAGACAGGTTATTAAGCTGCATCACCGTAGCTTCGTCCCTTTTATTGATTCCAGCCATTTTATTTGCCAGTCTGGAATAAGTCATATAAAGCATTTCTGCATGGCTGCTGCCCTGTCCCTTTGCATACTCAACAAGTTTCTGGATTGTATCGGTTTCTGCTTTTCGAGTAAGCTTTCCTGCTTTTCGGGTTTCAACCCACATTTGAGTAGATTTCTCACGGATAAAGTTCTCCATCTGATTAAATGCCCGGATATACTGCAATTTCCATTCGAGGGCTTCTCTCCCAGTAAACCCCATTGCTAAAAGAGAAAAACCATCACGATTCATATAAAATTTTCTATATGATTGCCCGTTACCAGATTTGTAAGAAGAAATCTTAAACATTATTTTCACAGCTGAATTTTCAGCAATGAGATTATCAATACTCTGCAAAACATTTTTATGTTCTTTTCCAAACTTCTCAGCTACCTGCAAGCTGTCACATACTGCTTCATCATTCTTTAAATAAACAAGTTCATTCATACTGTACGCCTTTCTTTAGCTATATCCGAAAATACCAACTTTTTCCATTAATTTATTAATTTCTCACCGCTTCCTCGCCGCTTCGATCAAATATATCGACTGTTAATCGACAGTTCAAGCACTCCCGGTTCTCGCCGCCTTTTTTACCATTCTTCACGGCTTCCTCACGGCTTCATTCTCAACAACACTCCTTAAAATAGTGAAAAACTCCTTGAACCGTAGGTTCGGCAGCAGGATTTTTATTAACTACCAGCATCACCGCTTCTACTGTTTTATCGGCTCATTTAGCCTTTTTATTTGCTCTCCCTTGCAACTTTACCTCAAGCACTTTTCAATCGTTTCTTGCCCTGTTTTATCCTTGTGTTGCTGTATTTTCAGATCTGTTCTGTCTCAGTCTTTCCCCCATCTGCTGCCGCTGCTCCTCTGTATACTGCCTTGGCGGAGAAATCCGAAGCCAGGATACCGGAACATGAGCACAAATGCTTCCGTCCTCGTTATCCGCAATAATCTGACAATCTTCTGGGTGCTTCTCTGCTAGCTTACGGATCACAGACTTATACCGACCTGTGAGAATGATAAGGTTGCTCTGGTATCATTGGTCATAAACTCAATTACATTTTCGTTACAGCTATCCATAAAAATCTCCTTTTTGTTTTGTTCGATAATATTTACAGTCTTATTTTTCGGGGTTCGCTCAGGCTTCGTTCTAACGCATTTTACTCTTTTAGGGACTCCGAAATCTCCGAATATTTTCGCGCGCGTTATCGTGTTACAAAATTCCTTCGCGCGCGTAATCGTGTCAACGAATTCCCATACTCCCGTCATTTTTTGTCTAAAAATCCATCAATTTGTAATCATCTTTAATATCATCAGGTAATCCCTTAAAAAGAAAATTCTGAGGCATTCTTCGCAATGTTCCAATAATTTCAGATCTCTGTTCACTCTCCAACATGGCTGTTATTTCTGGATATTCTTCTGTGCACTTGGTATACCATGACTTCTGTTGTGGCGGAGAATACCGGGGATCATCACGGACAAACAGGAACAACCATTCTATGCACAGGCTCATTGTAAATTGAACATACAACCCACATTCGTAATAATATTGAGCTATCATTAATAACGTACAAGTACATCTGCAAGCATTTTAGCGTTTCTTTTAGCTCTCATGCCCTCTGTATCGGCAGTCCATCTTGTCTTGTCGTAGTACATCCAGTCTTTCTTTGTGGGATTATATCGGCTAACATTCTTGAATATGGTTGCAAACAGATCAGCACTGCCTCTGTCGTTCATTGGAAATCGCTCTACTGCATTAAGTTCGTTTAATTTCTTCAAAACTTCGTTCACATACTTATTATCATTCTCATTCATGGCATTGAAGTTATTATAGTAAGGACTGTTAACTTGCCAATCTCTTTTAAGTGCCGGAAAAACAGCTTTTTCAAGTTCTTTCTCTTTTAAAGGAGGGTTGCAACGTTTTTCATTCTCTACTCTAACTGCTGCCTTAATCGCATCATCATCAAGCCCTTTAGTACGTAAACTCGCAATTAGTCTAACTATAGTATCTACCCTTTTTCCCTCTGGAATTAGCTCTGGCACTTTAAAGTTTGTTTTATGCTCAGAATCTATTCTCTGTTTTTCACCTTTAAAAAAATCATTAACTATATCATCTACCTGCGCTATTTCATATTCTTTCGGCTCTTGCTCCCATTCATAAGTATTTCCATTAGGATGTACACTAGGCGGTGCTACAATATATCCTCCCTCCCCCCTAATATCAACCCCCTCGTAAAGTCCTACTTTATTAGAATGCGTAATAGTATCTTTATAAAAATAATGGTAACCACCTCTACCTGTTATGCTCTGCCAAGTTTCTGGAAGTTCTCCATGCTTATTTTGCCAATCTCTTAATACCTCATACCCGTCAATTCCTTTATTTTTGTCAACATCCAAATCAATTACAACTAAACCGTTTGATTTGTTCCCAGTTGCGATGCCGATATTATACCGAGGGTTTTGATTCCACCATCGTTCTATCTTTGATTTCTCCGTTGTAGCCGCTTTGCAACCACCTTCAATCGCAGGCACTTTATTTCGATAAGCCAGTGGGAAAACCGCCAGTCCCAGCTCTGCATAATACAAAGCCCATTCTTTCATACTTTTTACTTCTGCTGACAAATATCCCACCGCCCTTACTCAGAGATTTCGTCCAGATATTTTCTGATTTTTGCTACATTCCAATACACTCTTCTGCCAACACAAAATTTTGCGCCTGCTGCCATACCAATCTGCGTTGCTGTCTGCCTTCCCGAATTCAACATTTTCTGCAATCCAGCAGTATCAACACTTAACGCGTCTGAAGATGAACTTGGATATGATGTTGTTTTTCTCATAATAAATACCTCTGCTTTCTGTCTGATTTCACATTGCCTTATGTGTTTCTTTATGGTATTATTATAACATAGATGTTAATAAAATTAACAGCTTTTATGATTCACATGTTAATTAACTTAACATTTCTAAATCATTCTAATATTGCTTAAATCATCTTTAAAATAAACAAAAATGGAGGAAGTTAACATGAACATTAACATTGAATGTGGACAGCGCCTAAAAAAGTGCAGGCTTCTCTCAGGATATACCCAAGAAGCTTTAGGGAACAGAGCAAACTATAAAAAAGAAACGGTCTGTATGTTTGAAAGAGGTAAACGTAAGCTTTCTGTAGATGCAGCTAATAATTTTGCTGAAGTTTTACATGTTCGTGCAGATTATTTGCTTTGTAGAGATGATAATATTTTTCCCGAAAAAAAAACTAAATCTAATACCACTAATTATCAAAAAGCTAATTGTTTCGATACCTTACTTAATTTTTATAATTATGAACTATACGAGATACCAGAAAACGAAGATGAAGCTTCCGGAATAAGTACGCTTAATGCCCCAATGAGACTAAGCAAAGGATTTATCATAAAAAGCCCTCAAAACAAATTATTTTATTGTCCAAATAACTTATTAGATGAATTAATCGAAGATGTTATGGATTATGCTTTAATGCGGCTTGATAAACGATTATTACCCCAGTGCCATGAACCAAACGATAGCGAACTAGAGGCAGCTGGCCTAACCCCTGAAGGTGCTTATGTGCCCCCAACATTATCATTAAGGCATTTAAAAATACCTGATTTAAACTTTCTACAAGAATCTTCGCATTCTTCAACCGAAAACAAAAATAATAACTCAAATGATTATACAGAAGAATAAAACACTAAAAAGCACCCAATACCAATTAAGGCGTTGAGTGCTTTATTGTATGTTCGATATTCTGTTTATAAGGAAAACACAGGTTCCGGACAACCGATCATAATTTTCCGTCGATATTGCCATCATATAATTCAAATTTATATTTCTGATGCAATAAATTATCTGTACGTCCATCTTCAACTTTTGCAGCAAATAGTTTCAATGGCTTAATATAAAATTTATAGGGACTATAGAGTGCTTGATATGAAACGTACAGTTCTCCAGTTTCCGAGTGACATACAATTTCATGTACATAATATAAATTCCCCTTAAAATGTTTATATGGTCTTTTTTCTAAAATTTCATGCATATTTACGAATCCTTTCTTACTACATAAACAACATATTGAATCATTATTATCAAACCAATCAATACTGCATTAATCAAATTGGGAAAAGAAAAGAATTCATAATTCTTTAAAATATTAATCTGCAATGCTTCTTTCAAATAAGTGCCAATATAACCACCCACTAAATTGAGGATCATTACCAATACAATCGTATTTATCCCTATTACTTTTATCTTCTTCTTCTTTTGTTCTTTTCTTATCTGTTTTTCTACTTCTTGTAAACATTCTTCAATTGTTTTATCCGCCTCTTCGACAGAAATCTTTTGCGCAATTAGAATATTATTGAAGTCGTCAATTTTCTTCCTATTTGGCTTTTTTCCATCATGTAATTGCTCATATTGCTCTATGTATTCTTTAACTTTTTTATCATGAATACACTTTATAAGCTGCGGACGTATCTCGTGTAATATTGCTCTTAAAGAATCTATACTCTCCATTTATTTTAATCCCAAATTTCTTTTTTGTTCATCAGACAAAATATCATCAATTGATTTCTCGTTATCTCTTAATCTTTGTTCAAAGAAATTACTTATGCTACCTTTATCTTTCAACTGATTATATTCTTGAAATTCTCGATCCAAATAAAGCTTCGCTACCTCTCCACCTTTTTCTTCCTGATACTTTGCATCTTCTTTCTTACTATAATCAATATTAGCCTCTGGTTCAACATCAACTAAAATAAGCTGGCATATTCTCATTCCACTATGTATAACTACAGAATTTGGATTCATATTTTTTATAGTAATTGTCATCTGCCCATGATAACCTGGATTAACATAGCTGCTCGCGCTAACATCTAAACCCACTCTTGCTAAGCTACTTCTGTTTTTTACAAATCCACTTATACTTGCAGGTAATTGAATTGTTTCACGAACAAATGCAATAATAAAATCATTAGGTTTTAATGTATACTGCTCAATTTCTCGTTCTTCATATATCTCCTGTTGCTCATCATATACATTTACTGCATTTTCAATTCTGTTGGGTATCTTAATTTTTTTTCCTAATGTCAGATCAACAGAGGCAGGTTGTACGTGATCATATATAAATGGTGAAATAATAATACTTCATCATAAATTTTTTCTATAATTCGCGCATCAGATAATACTCCCATTTTTTTCCTCCTCTATCAGATACTATCTATTATACTCTTTAACAACCAAAAATCAAATCTTTTATATTTTAAAATACCAGCATTTCTTTCTGCCTATCAATATTAAATATATCTTTTCTTTATTATAACCGAACCACCATATCTTTTCTATTGGTTTCTCACATTCTGTTCCATCTAAATTACCATGTAGCAAAACATCTTCACTTTCTCACCGGGGTAAATCCGAAAATGCCTCCTCTTTATGTCCCTTAATTGCGCACAATTTTGTATACAATATTAATTTCAAAGGTAAAAAGCAATAAAAACGTGCCTGATATGGACACCTTACCAGAGAGGAGTGATCATTATGAGTACTTATGAAGAATTGCAAATTATACTTACAACTGCTTTACTGATCGTTGCGATTTTGACTTATACACATAAAATAGCCGTCCTGTTCTTTGGCGAGAATGACAGCTATTTTTTACTAATCTTATTTCGCCGGGTCGGGTGATCTGCACTCACCTTCCGGCTCCCTTGTTAAGTATATTATACGAACTGCTCAAATATTTGTCAAATCGTATTTTACTAATACTTATCTATATCGTTCTCATACCCCACAGTTTACCCCAATCTTTACCCCATAAACTGATTTTTACCCCACGGGCAAAACTTAATATGTGATAAACACTGATGAAAGTTTTTTTATAAACTTTTCCAGTAAAATCAAGGGTTTCGGGCTTTTTGAAAAGCTACATAATGGCACTAGATAAAAGCGGATGAAACATTCCCCGTAAAATTATAAAATTTATTAACGAAGTCTAATCATTTTCCAAAATAATCCTGCTGATCATTATTTACCATGGTCTTCCGGAAAAACACGAAATATTACAGCCGTTTCTTTCGCTTTTTAGTCGTGTCTCTGCTCTTTGTTATCATATGTCTCACAGAATCTGGCAGCAAAAGCCGGCGGCTCCTGATGCGCATACAAATGAGAAATGTCTCCAAAAGAGCTCATACGGAAGGACGCGATCCCTTTTCGCCTCTCCTCTGTAACAATGGTGCTCACCGATGACGGCGCCGCACAGAAATTCTGCAGCATCACCAGCGGAGAGATACTGAGAAGATAGCTGATGAGTACACAGCTTACACCGAAATGGCAGAAAAACACAAGCGTATCTTCATTGGCTTTTTCTGCTCTGTAATAATGTCCTTCCCGCACATATCCATGCTCTGCCAGAACTTTATCAAAATTCTGTGTGACCCAGTCATACTCTTCTTTCATTTTTCCCTCTCGCAGGATGTCATTATCCCACCAGCGGTCAAAGCTGTAGAAATTTTCGATCTTCGTCCAGTCCTGGGGAAGCCAGTCCCAGGGAATGATCTTTTCCCCATGAAGATCCGGTCTTCTGATCTTTACGTCGAATTCTCTCAGCCACTTGCATTCTGTAGCTGTTCTTCCGTTTTTCTTCAGTGTGCAGGATGCGGTATCCTTTGCTCTTCCAAGCGGAGAAACATAAAAATCCCTGACATCAAGAGCTGCGATCTTTTCAGAAAGAAATTCCGCTTCCTTCCAGCCCTTTTCGGTCAGGGAATCTATTGTGTAATCCGGGTCTCCATGTCGTATAAAAAGTAATTTCATCTTTTGGTATCCTCCATTTCATAACCTGGATTTCCATTATATTCTTATTTTTTCAGTTGTCAATTCCTGATAGCTTCTGCTGCAGGGATCAAACCTGATCCGCAGTTTCTCCATGGAGCACAGCCTGCTGCTCCCTCAGCTCATAAACTGCCTTTTTCAATGCCTGAAAGCTCTCCTCACTGATTATGTGCTCGATCCTGCAGGCATCATGAATCGCTGTTTTTTCCTGGACTCCCAGTATCATCAGCCAGGAAGAGATCAGCTGATGACGTTCATATACCTTATCGGCAATCTTATGTCCGTCCTCTGTCAGACGGATATCTCCGTTGTCGGCTACTGTGATGAGATTTTTCTGGCGAAGATTCTTCATGGCAACACTGACACTCGGTTTCTTAAAGCCCATCTCTGCCGCGATATCCACAGCTCTTACAAGAGAACTCCTGTTTCCAAGGATCAGGATCGTTTCCAAATAATCTTCAGATGATTCATTTGATCTCACGTTATTTACACCTCCCTCGGTTTGTTAAAACTAACCAAGTTAATCATAACATACTTTAGGAGAATGAGCAATGGTTTTTAATGCTTTCTGTTTAGTTCTGCCTCAATTGCCAGAAGGCACTGGCTGGAACATATCTGCAGAATTCTGGAAATTTCCAGGAGTTTTTCCCTGGAGCAGTTTCCCCGGAGCAGTTCACAATATCCCTGAAATTTCATCTGTACCAGGATATGTACCAGCTCGTGATCAACTTCTTGTCCACATTCCTTTTGAAAACGTTCATTAAGGATCTGCTCCATTTTCGTACAGGCATCCTCACGGAAATTCACATATCTGGTACCTTCAGCTCCATCTATGAGGATTTTTGCGATGTCCCTGTTTTCCCAGATAAATTCCATAAGTATCCTGTCATATTCTTCCGGATGCAGTTGTTTTTCCTGATCCGTAAGTCTCCCATGATCCGCTTCAGATCCTCTACCGTCTCTTCCACGATTTCTTCAAAAAGAGCTGCTTTACTTTCAAAAAAGAAATATAGCGCTCCCGTAGTCACATCTGCTTTTTTGCAGATCGCACGAAGAGAAGCCTTCAGAAATCCCCTGTCTCTGAACTCTTCCTTCCCCGCTTCCAGAAGTCTGCTCCGCACAGCATTTTCTGATTTTTCCATATTTTACGCACTCCATCATTTTTCCTGCATTCCGCTTTGCAGGAAATTCCGCTTATTTCTGACCAGCTGTTAATTTTTTAGCAATCTGATCTTACTGATATTTTACCTTAAATCGCTGAAAAAAGAAAGTATTTTGTACCCCGTGTCAATCTGTCATCGGGGAATCTCCACGGTCTGTAACGATTTCATAGCCTACAGACTCCACACGTCTGGTAAGGCACCCTCTGCACTCTGCTGCTTCCTCGCCTGTACAGATCTTGTTATCATAAAGCTCATACTGTTTACGGTTCTTCACCGGAGAAAGATTGGGCATTACTACATTTGCACCCGCCTGAAAACCCTTTTCCCTGCCTCTGGGGTCCAAGGTCCCCAGTGCTGTGGTTGCCGGAAGAAGTACCTGTGGAAGCAGGATCCGGATGACAGACAGCAGAAACAGTGTCAGATCCACACTTCCTGCCGGTTCCTCTGCAAATTTCGTATCATGGTGCGGGACAAATGGTCCGATCCCCACCATATGCGGATTCAGGTCTTTAAGAAAAACAAGGTCTTCCGCCAGATACTCCAGCGTCTGTCCCGGCGCACCTACCATAAATCCGGCACCTATCTGATATCCCAGTTCCTTCAGGGTATAAAGACACTGTTTACGGTTTGCAAGACTTAAACTCTCCGGATGAAGATAACGATAATGTTCCTCACTGGCCGTCTCATGACGGAGTAAATAGCGGTCTGCTCCGGCATCTTTAAATCTCTGATAGCTTTCTTTTGATTTCTCCCCAATGGATAGCGTGATCGCACAGTCCGGATATCCCTGTTTGATGGGCCGGATGATGTCAACCATCCGGTCATCATTAAACCATGGGTCTTCCCCTCCCTGGAGCACAAATGTCCGAAATCCCAGCTCATAGCCATTCTCGCAGCACTGCAGGATTTCTTCCTTTGTAAGGCGGTAACGGCTGGCATTCCTGTTAGAACGGCGGATCCCGCAGTAATAGCAGTCATTTCTGCAGTAATTGGTAAATTCTATCAGACCTCTTGTATATATTTTATTTTCAAAATATTTTTTCTGTATACGGACAGCCTCTTCCCGAAGCAGACGAACCGCATCCGGATCCTGGTATAAGTGCAGAAGTTCCGGATATTCTTCCTTTGTCAGCTGTCCTTCTTTTATAAATTTTTCAACGATCCCCATACTTTATCTGTCCTTCTCTGTTATTTACAAAACTATCTGTAAAAAATATTTTATCACAAAAAAACAGATATTGCACAATATAAGTATACATGCAATATCTGTTCTTACAGAATGGTTACTGTTCATTCCGTTCTCAGTAACACAGAATGATCCAATTTTTATTTAATAAGATCCTTTACAACCTCACCGGCAATGATCAGTCCCACTACGGAAGGCACAAAGGCATTACTTCCCGGTACCTGACGTCTCTGAGTACATTTTCTTTCTGTTCCCGGAGGACAGATGCAATGAGACTTACAGCTGATCGCCATATCATCAATTGGAGTCATTGGCTTCTCCTGTGAGTAAACCACCTTCAGTTTTTTGATTCCCCGTTTTTTCAGTTCACGGCGCATGACCTTTGCAAGGGGCAGACGGACGTTTTATAAATATCTGTCACTATAAAACCTGTTGGATCCATCTTATTTCCGGCCCCCATAGAGCTGATGATCGGTGTTCCTGAAGCCTTTGCCTGCTCTACGAGCATCAGCTTTCCGGTTACAGTGTCGATCGCATCGACTACATAATCATATTGGGAAAAATCAAAGGAATCTGCTGTCTCCGGCACATAAAATGTTTTGTGGATATTTACAACTGCATCCGGATTAATTTCAAGAATACGTTCTCTGGCCACGTCAACTTTATATTTCCCTACGGTCTTTCTTGTTGCGTAAATCTGGCGATTGATATTGGTGAGGCATACTTTATCATCATCAATGAGATCCAGGGTACCTACGCCACTTCTGACCAGTGCTTCCACCGTATATCCGCCAACACCGCCAATTCCGAATACTGCGACTCTGGAATTTTTCAGCTTTTCCATTCCTTCTTTTCCGATTAATAATTCTGTTCTTGAAAACTGATTCAGCATTTTCTGACTTCTCCTTATATTCTTTCCATGTATATTTATACTGACAACGGATATATTTTTTATATCTGTCCGATTTGTTTTACAACTGTCAGGATTCTATCATGGGAAAATAGCCTTGTCAATATCCCTACCAATAAGCTAGGAATATTTTCCGTTTTCATCAATAAATTTTATGATACAAAAAAAGATTCCTAAAAAGGAATCTTACTGATACTGCGGGTAGCCGGACTTGAACCGGCACGGAGTTGCCCCCGAGAGATTTTAAGTCTCTTGTGTCTGCCTATTCCACCATACCCGCATATTCAATTAATTTGTTCAAAAATGGGGCCTATAGGGCTCGAACCTATGACCCTCTGCTTGTAAGGCAGATGCTCTCCCAGCTGAGCTAAGACCCCAAATATGAACGACCCAGAAGAGACTCGAACTCTCGACCTCCGCC
>ENA-OQHY01000286-OQHY01000286.1-human-gut-metagenome-genome-assembly--contig:-NODE-286-length-29581-cov-6.717560_pt1 | contig 29581 bp, 30 predicted proteins | sample MGYA00242570_ERZ504733 | MGnify/ENA primary metagenome ERZ504733 (study PRJEB26092, sample SAMD00036219) | human gut metagenome | host: Homo sapiens | study: EMG produced TPA metagenomics assembly of... | reverse complement strand
AAGAAGACCGCATAAAGCTGCTCAACAAATGGCAACTTCTGGCTGAACGAGAACCCCCGAGAAACCGAAGCTCCGGATGGGATGCGCCTGCATACGCATCTGCTCGTGGGGCGAGTTGAGCAGGCAGCAACCGGTTTCCGCTTCTACTACTTCAACCTGCACATGGACCACGTGGGCGTGGTGGCGCGTCGCGAGGCAGCGAAGCTCGTAGTGAAGAAGATTGGCGAGATGGCCAAGGGTGCGCCAGTGGTGCTCACCGGCGACTTCAACGTTGACCAGAATGACGAGATATACGGCATCTTCACATCATCGGGCATACTCAACGACTCGTACACACACGCTCGTCTGCGCTTCGCCGAGAACGGCACGTTCAACGACTTCAAGCCTGATGTGAAGACACAGTCGCGCATCGACCACGTCTTCGTGTCGCCGGAGTTCAACGTCGACCGCTACGGTATGCTCACCAATATGTACTGGACCGACGATGCTCCGACCGATAACCAGAAGAGCAACCAGGCTCCTACGCAACTCGAGTTCCGCAAGATGACACTCCGCATACCAAGCGACCACTACCCAGTGTTCGTGAAGATTAATTATAAGAAATAAGTTGATGTGTTGAGGTGTGATGTTGAGGAATGATGTTGTTGTGTTGTTATGTTGAGATGTTGACATTAGTGCATATCTCACCACAACACCATCACACAACATATCTCAACACCTCACCATCTCAACACAACACCATAACACCATCATAACATGACCAATATTCATCCAGTAGGCGTCAACGACCGCCACAAAACACTATTTGAAGGTCTTTGGCCTTTGCCTTACGGCGTGAGCTACAACGCATATATCATCGACGACGAGAAGGTAGCACTCGTTGACACAGTAGAAGTAGACTTCTTCTCGCAGTTCATAGACAACGTGCGCCGCGTCATCGGCGACCGTCCCATCGACTATATCATCGTCAACCACATGGAGCCCGACCACAGCGGCTCGCTCGCACTCATCAAGAAGTACTACCCCGACGCAAAGATCGTGGGCAACAAGAAGACCTTCGACATGATGCGCGGCTACTACAACGTGGGCAACACGGAGGACGAGATAGTGGAAGTGGCGAATGGCGACACGCTCTCGCTCGGCACACACGAGCTGGTGTTCACCATGATTCCAATGGTACACTGGCCCGAGACAATGGTTACGCTCGACGTCACAGAGCACGTGCTCTTCTCGGGCGACGCCTTCGGATGCTTCGGTGCTCTGAACGGCGCATTCGTAGACAGCGAGATGAACTGCGACGTTTATTGGAACGAGATGCAGCGCTACTACTCGAACATCGTGGGCAAGTATGGCGTGCCCGTACAGCAGGCACTGAAGAAGCTCGCCGGCGTGCAGATCGACTACATCTGTCCGACGCACGGACCGATATGGCATGAGCACATAGCACGCGTCATCGGCGAGTACGACCGCATGAGCCGCTACGCTACAGAGCCGGGACTCGTCATCTGCTACGGCTCGATGTACGGCAACACAGAGCGTGCTGCCGAGAAGATAGCCAGCGCAGCAAGCCGTGCCGGCGTGAAGAATATCGTGTTGCACGACGTGTCGCGCGAGAACCACTCGTTCATACTCAGCGACATCTTCAAGTACAGCGGTCTCATCCTCGGTGCGCCTACATATAACAACGGTATCTATCCGGGAATGGAGATGCTGCTCTCCGAACTCGCCGGACGCTGCATCAAGAACCATTACCTCGGCATCTTCGGTTCGTTCACATGGGCAGGCCAGGTGGTTAAGAAGATTACGGAGTGGAACGAAACACAGATGAAGTTCGAACTCGTCGGCACACCGGTCGAGATAAAGCAGAGCCTCAGCGCAGAGACCGAAGCTGCCTGCGAGGCACTCGGCAAGGCTATGGCAGAGCGACTGAAGTAAGAAGGCTTTATAAAGCACTTTGCACATATCTACTATTGCGTGTTTTTTTTAGTAGCAGCAACTAAAGAATTGATAAAAAGTTGCTGTTACTGAATAAAATATGTAATTTGTGCAAAACATAATATAACAAAGTAATAGAAGGAGGTAAGTATGACAATAGAAGAAAAGAAAGCAGACTTCTTGCGCCGATTCAGAGCCTCACGATTGCGCAAAGAAGACTTTATTTCTAAAATGGAAAAGCGTATGCGTGAAGACTACCGCAAGCGCACTGGTAAGGAAGCAGAATCCTTTAATGTATTATAATGCATAGTCTAAATCTAAAAAGGATAAATGAAAAGGCTCCATATCTTGTTACATTAAACGAGAATGATGAAACTTATACATTTGTAACAGAATCTGGAGTAGAGTATTCCATTGGTTTTATGCCGGATGATTTGTTGCAGTCTGATGAGTCGTATGAGTTTGTGATAGCCAGTTTGAATGATAAGAAGTCGCCTCGTGACAAGAAGGTGAAAGATACTGTTGTCGCAATTGTTGAAGAATTCTTTAATAGCAATTCGGCTACAATATTGTATCTCTGTTCTACAAGTGATGGTAAACAACTCACTCGAGGCAGATTGTTCAAGAATTGGTTTGATTCATACGAATACAGCAATCGCTTTACGATGGTCACATCAACTTTGGTCGACGAATACGGTATCGACAATATTGCTGCTTTGATAATTAGGAACGACAATCCTAAATTGGGAAAGATATTGGCAGAATTCGGTGAGACCATAGAGATGTTTAGTCACAAACCTACATTATAAACAATAAACGCGTGTTTTTGCACGGGCGTTTATTGGTTTTATATGCTCTTTTCCTTAATCTTTTTACTCTTTTACTTTTTTACTTTTTAGTAACTTTGGATAAGTTACGCTGCATCTCAACAATAAAAATGAATGAATTCATTTTGTATTGTCTTCGATTTGCAGTAACTTTGCACCCGAATTCAGGATTTATATTTTACGGGAAGCTGCCCAAATGTCTTCAATCAATTTCTTATTCGCTAAAGATACGACGTTGTGACATGGCTGGGGAAGACACACAGCAGCTACAGATTAGAGTTAAGTCCACCCCTTTTTAGTATTAAGCAGCTCTGCGAAGCCCCAGGCTTACGAGCATTAACGAACAACATTCACATTGAAGACATTTGAAGAATTGGGCGTAAGCGAAGAGATTCGCCGCGCCATTGAGGAACTCGGCTTCGAACATCCGATGCCGGTTCAGGAGGAAGTTATACCGTTTTTGTTGGGTAATGGTAACGACGTAATTGCGCTCGCGCAGACCGGAACGGGCAAGACAGCCGCGTTCGGAATACCATTGCTGCAGCGCACCGACCCTACAGACCGCACTACGCAGGCTATCGTCATCTCGCCCACACGCGAGCTTTGCCTTCAGATAGCCGACGACCTGAAGTCATTCTCAAAGTATATTAAAGGTATTAACATTGTTGCCGTGTACGGCGGTACGTCTATCGTCGATCAGATGCGTGCGCTGAAGCATGGAGCGCAGATTATCGTGGCTACACCGGGCAGACTTATCGACCTCATGCACCGCGGAGCCGCAAAGCTCGAGGCTGTGCAGAACGTGGTGCTCGACGAGGCTGACGAGATGCTCAATATGGGCTTCTCCGACAGCATCAACGAGATATTCGACAACGTACCGGCTGACCGCAACACGCTGCTCTTCTCGGCTACGATGAGTAAGGAAATTGAGAAGATTGCGCTCAACTATCTGCACGACCACAAGGAGATTGTGGTGGGTTCGCGCAACGAGGGCGCTGAGAGCGTAAACCACGTCTACTATATGGTGAACGCGAAGGACAAGTACCTTGCGCTGAAGCGCATCGTCGACTTCTATCCGCGCATCTACGGCATCGTGTTCTGTCGCACCAAGGCAGAGACGCAGGAGGTGGCTGACAAACTCATACGCGACGGATACAACGCCGAACCGCTGCACGGCGACCTCTCGCAGCAGCAGCGCGACATAACAATGCAGAAGTTCCGCCAGCACATCACACAGTTGCTCGTGGCTACCGACGTGGCAGCACGCGGACTGGACGTGGACGACCTCACGCACGTCATCAACTACGGTATGCCGGGCGACACCGAGAGCTACACTCACCGCTCTGGTCGTACGGGTCGTGCAGGCAAGAAGGCACATCAATCTCTATCATCCACACCAAGGAGCGCGGACGTGTGCGAGAAGTGGAGCGCGTGATAGGCAAGGAGTTCGTTGACGGCACGCTGCCTACGCCGCAGGAGATTTGTTCGAAGCAGCTCTTTAAGGCTATCGACGAGATTGAGAAGGTAGACGTGGACGACGAGCAGATAGCACCGTTCATGGAGGACATCAACCGCCACTTCGAGTACTTCGACAAGGAAGACATTCTGAAGAAGATTGTGTCGCTGGAGTTCGGCAAGTTCCTGAAGTACTATGCCAATGCGCCTGAGATACAGAAGCCGTCTACAAGCCGCGACCGCAAGGAGCGTGGCGAGGGTCGCGACGGCAGAAAGCGCGAAAAGCGTGCGCCGGAGGCAGGCTATCGCCGTCTGTTCATCAACCTTGGTAAGGACGACGGATTCTATCCGGGCGAGGTGATGCAGTTCCTCAACCGCAACGTGCATGGCCGTCAGGAGGTGGGACACATCGATCTGCTTGCCCGCATCTCGTACATAGAGGTGCCGGAGCAGGATGCTGAGAAGGTGATGCGCGCGCTGAACGGAGCCACATACCGCAACCGCACCGTGCGCTGCAACGATGCCGACGACACGGCTGCTGCAAGTGGCGACGGAAAGCGTGGCTCGCGCCGCTCTTCCGACCGTGACGGTGGTCGCACATCGCGCCGTAAGGACGCAGCGAACGATGCTAACCCATACGAGAAGCGCTCCAAGCGTCGCAACGAGACGGAGGGACGCAACCGCTCGCAGCGTGGTCAGCGCGGACAGTCGCGCTACGAGAGCGGACGCAAGGACGACTGGCGACAGTTCATCAACAACCCCGACATTCAGCTCAAAGGCGATGAGCCAGACTTCTCTGAAGAAGGATGGGCACGCCGCAAGCCAAGAAAGAAGAAGTAAAGAATAGACAGCAATAATAAAATAAGGGGAGTCATCGCAAGTTAGTACGACATGCTAACCAGCGGTGACTCCCCTTATAATGTTTAACTGTATGCACTGAAGCATTCGGTTCTTACTTCAGTAATATTCGTTTACGCTTTGTACTATTTCGAGTGGGCATCTTATGCCAACTTCTTCTCCAAGCGCTCGCGGATGGCAGCGATGAAGCCGGCAGAGTTCTTGGTCTGCGGAGTAACGCCTTCCATGAGTCCTGCGAGGTCCTTCGTTACGATACCCTCGTTGAGAGTGTCGAAGCAAGCAGCCTCAAGAGCATCAGCGTAGCGCACGAGTTCGGGCAGGTTATCCATCTCGCCACGTTTGCGCAGAGCGCCGCTCCAAGCGAAGATAGTAGCCATTGGGTTGGTAGATGTCTCCTCGCCCTTCAGATACTTGTAGTAGTGGCGTGTAACGGTGCCGTGAGCAGCCTCGTACTCGTACTTGCCGTCAGGAGAAACGAGCACAGAAGTCATCATTGCCAACGAGCCGAATGCCGTGGAAACCATGTCGGACATAACGTCGCCGTCGTAGTTCTTGCAAGCCCAGATGAAGCCGCCCTTAGAGCGGATAACGCGTGCCACTGCGTCGTCGATGAGGGTGTAGAAGAACTCTAAGCCGCGCTTCTCGAATTCCTCCTTGTACTCCTCGAATACCTCGTAGAAGATAATCTTGAACTGTGCGTCGTACTTCTTCGAGATGGTGTCCTTTGTAGAGAACCATAGACTCTGATTGGTGTCGAGCGCGAACTTGAAGCAAGAGTGTGCGAACGAACGTATCGACTTGTCGGTGTTGTGCATTGCCTGGAGCACACCGGCACCCTTGAATGTGTGAACCACAACCTCCTCGTGCTTGCCGCTCTCGCCGTCGAAGATGAGCTTGCTACGCCCGGCTCGTCGGCACGGATCTCAACGCTCTTGTAAACGTCGCCGTAAGCGTGACGAGCGATAGTGATAGGCTTCTCCCAGTTCTTCACTGCCGGATGGATGCTCGGGATGGTGATAGGTGTACGGAATACAGTGCCGTCGAGGATAGAGCGGATGGTGCCGTTAGGGCTCTTCCACATCTGATGGAGCTTGTACTCGTCCATGCGCTGGTGGTTAGGTGTGATGGTAGCACACTTAACGGCTACGCCCAAGCGTTTTGTTGCCTCGGCTGCGTCCTTTGTTATCTGGTCGCCGGTCTCGTCGCGCTTAACGAGTCCCAAGTCGTAATACTCTGTCTTGAGGTCAACGAACGGAAGAATGAGCTCATCCTTGATCATCTGCCACAAAATACGGGTCATCTCGTCACCATCCATCTCTACGAGTGGAGTGGTCATCTGAATTTTTTCGGTCATAGTTATTTGGATTTAAGAGTTTATTTCTTGTTCTTATAATAGTTCATCAAGCAGCCGTCTGCCAGAATCTGACGCTCGTCGGCGGTGAGGTTCTGGAAGAAGAGGTGGATAGGCTTAACGCCGTCGCGTGCGATAATCTGCGCGTCAATCTCCTCCTTACCTGCGAGGATAGCCTCGCGGATGCCCGGTACGAAGAGTTTGTCGCCCGGTTCGAAGTTGAACTCAACGTCCTTAGCGATTGTGAACGGCACGATACCCCAGTTGATGCAGTTAGAACGGTAGCGCTTTGTAGCGTACTCGTAGCAAACGTTAGCGTCGCCGCCGAGCACCTTCTGGCAAGAAGCAGCCTGCTCGCGAGCCGAGCCGTCGCCAGGACGATTAGCGAATACGCATGAGCCGAACGATGTCTCCTCAGCCTTTGCGCCCACCTTTGCGAGAGCCTCTGCGATGTTTGCGCTCACCTCACCTGCACGGCGTGCGAGGTCCTGCTTCTGAATCTCCTTGCTCAGACCGACGTACTCAGGCACGCGGCGAGAGAGGGCGAACTCAGAAAGCTTCAACGGGTTAGAACGGTAAGAACTTGTCTCGCCTGAAGGGATAAGCTCGTCGGTAGTGGTAACTGGGTCGTGGATAACGGCTGCCAACTCGAGGAGCATGTTCTCCTGCATCGGATACATAGTAGGCCAGTCCTTGATGTTCGGACCGTAGCGAAGCTCTGTCTCAGGACGCGGTCTGCCGTAGCCGTTGTATACGCGGCACTTGTATATCTTCTCGTCGTAAGCGTATGGCTTGTGAGTGTTCTCGTACTCTACGTCTGTCGCAGCCGTAATCACGCCGCCGTTGGCTGCTGTAGCAGCGATAGAGCGTGCGTCCATGAGCGCAACGAGAGAGAGCTGACCCTGACCCGGCTTAGAACCCTCGCGGTTGGGGAAGTTGCGTGTAGTGTGGCGGATAGACAGACCGTTGTTAGACGGAACGTCGCCTGCGCCGAAGCACGGACCGCAGAATGCCGGCTTCATCACAACGCCAGCCTCAATGAGGTCGGCAGTGATGCCCTCGCGTGTCACAGCCATTGATACCGGAGTAGACTGCGGATAAGCCGAAGCCGTGAAGTAGTCGTTGCCGATGCTCTTGCCCTTGAGGATAGCTCCAGCCTCTGCGAGGTTGTCGTATGTGCCGCCCGAGCAGCCGGCGATGATGCCCTGGTCGGCGTAAACCTTACCGTCGACAACCTTGTCAACGAGATGTACGTCCACCTTGTCGCCGAAGCGCTTCTTTGCGTCTTCCTCGATGCGTGTGAGGATGCCCACGGGGTCTGCCTGGAGCTCGTGGATAGTGACGGCGTTAGACGGGTGGAACGGCAGAGCAATCATAGCCTCCTGCGAAGAGAGGTCGATGCGAATCATCATGTCGTAATAAGCAACGTCGCCCGGCTTCAGTTCCTTGAAGTCCTGCGGACGTTCATGTATCTCGTAGTGGTGCTTCACCTCTTCGTCTGTAATCCAGATAGAGCTCAAGCAAGTGGTTTCGGTAGTCATAATGTCGATGCCGTTACGGAAGTCGATAGGCAACTCCTTCACGCCAGGGCCTGCGAACTCGAGCACTTTGTTCTTCACAACGCCGCTCTCGAATGTAGCCTTCACGAGCGAGATAGCCACGTCGTGCGGACCTACGCCCTTCTTCGGTTTGCCCTCGAGCCATACGAGCACCACCTCAGGTGCGTTGATGTCCCAAGTGTTCTTGAGCAACTGCTTCACGAGCTCGCCACCGCCTTCGCCAACACCCATGTTGCCGAGTGAGCCGTAGCGTGTGTGAGAGTCGGAACCGAGAATCATATTGCCGCACTTCACCATCATCTCGCGTGCATACTGGTGGATGACAGCCTGGTTAGCAGGCACGTAGATGCCACCATATTTCTTTGCTGCCGACAGACCGAAAACGTGGTCGTCCTCGTTGATAGTGCCACCAACGGCACAGAGTGAGTTGTGGCAGTTGGTCATTGCGTAAGGCAACGGGAACTCCTCCAGTCCGCTTGCGCGTGCTGTCTGTATAATTCCTACGTAAGTGATGTCGTGCGACATCATAGCGTCGAAGCGGATGCGCATCTTCTTACCCTTCGATCCGTCCACGTCGTGCGAGCGGAGGATGCCATAAGTGATAGTGTTTTCGCGAGCTTCGTCAGGTGTCAAACCTTCATAATTGTCGCAAACTTTGGTACCATTGAGGAGATAGACTCCGTGATTAATAAGTTCTACCATAATGTCAAGGTTTTAAGTTATTAGATTGTTAGAATTGTATTCTTGTTTGCAGGTTGGTGCACTTGCAACTTAGCATTCTTGTTAGCTGGTTGGTGCACTTGTTATTTAGCATTCTTGTTAGCAGGTTGGTGCACTTGAGACAAGTGCACCCCCTATGTTTGTATGCTTCCAATGAATATGGTGAGCGATAGCATGTCAGCAGCTCCGCCTGGTGATATGTTTCGGGTTGTGTAGTGCCGATCCATGTCTTTTAGAGCAGCCTTCGAGAAGCTGTCGAGCAGTACTCTGGCTTCCTGCTTCACCTCCTCGGCTGTGGCTAAGTCGGTGCGATAGATGACATTGGTGTCGTCGAGGTCGCACATGATGCGTAGCAGTGTCTTGTGCAGCGTGTACGTATCGTGCTCCTTTCTGCGTTCGATGTAGAACGGAAGCCACTCTGCGAACAGCATCTCGTAGCCTTCGCGAGCGTTGTCGAGTGCTCCTTTTATTGCTGTGGTGCCCTTTGAGAGCAGTTTTGCCTTGCTGCCGTGCGTGCCGTTAGTGTCGGGGAAGCTGGCAGCGAGTGCTTTTATTGTGGTTTGTAGGGAGTCGGTATCCTTTTCGTGAGCAGCTGCTACAACCGCCAGTCCCATTGAGAAGAGTGCCCCTTTGTGGGTGTTCACGCCGTTGGTGGCGCTGAGCATAGCCTTTTCCGCTTCAATGCCTATATCCCTTATGGAGGTGTGAGATGGGAGAGTGTCGGCAAAACCGAGGAGTGCGAGCTTCACGAAGTAGGGGTGTAGCGTGTCGATGCTGCGTTGCATCAGCGCATAATCCATGTCGTGGTGTGCTCCGTTGTTGTCCTTGTCTACGAGTCCGGGCTTCGGCGTGGTGTCAAGCTCAGCCTGCAGTGCTTGTGTAGCGAGGTGTGCTATTATATAAGGTAGGGTGGTGGGTGGCACGAGTTGTCTGATTGTGCTCATATCACCTTGTTCCATTGCCTTGCGCACTCGCGATGCGCTTACAGCGTTGCCCTCCTTCTCCAGTCGGACTATCTCTCTGACATCGGCAAGCACCTCGTGCATCAGTTGGTTGTAGCGGCGTGTGAGCCGGTCGTAGGCTCTGTGCCTACGAAGCGAACGGTTGCGCCGAGTGCGGGTGCTATGTGTCGGCGGAAGAGGTCGAGGTCGAGCAGCATCTGTGTATCGGCTGCGTCGTCGAGACGTTTGAGGAAGTACGTGGGGAACGTAGTCTGACTGATGGCGTATTCGCTTCCGTCTATCACCGTGACGTTCTCAAGATGTGCCACGCCTTGCTCCACCATTGCCTTACGCTCTGCGTAGGCGAAGAGAGAGCAGTCCTCTCTCACTACCATCACGAACAACCGTTCCACTTGCTTTGCTGCCTGTTCTATCAAGTAGCGGTGACCGAGTGTGAAGGGGTTGCAGTTCATTACCACAACGCCTCGGAGAGCGTGTGGTGGTGAGGGTTGAGGGTTGATGGGTTGAGATGTTGAGGTGTTGTGATGTTGAGGTGTTGTGGTGTTGAGATGTTGAGATGTTGAGGGTTGAGGGGTTGAGATTTGTTTTTTCTTCCTCTTTACATTCTTCACTATTTTCTTTACACTCCTTACTGTCCTCTTTACACTCTTTATTGTATTCTTTATACTTTTCTGATTCCTCTTTTATCTTTTTCAGTTGCTCAACCATATTATTGATTCCTCCGATGCTCGTCTCCATAAGTACGGCTTCGGGTGCTTCGGCGAGCAGTCGGAACGACAGACTCTCGAAGAGTTGTCTGTTCTTGGGTTTTGTGAACAACTTGACGTTGCTATGTCCCTCCTCGTTAGCGTGTGCTATGAGGTGTGAGATGAGTGTGTTGGCGATAGCTTCGCCCTTATGCGCATCGTCCACAGCCACACACTTTATTACGTTGCCCTTCAGTCCGCCACCAGCTATCATCTCTCCGTCGTCGTCTGTTACGGCAGCGTAGTAGTGCATGTCGTCGAAGCATAAGCCGTTGCGTTTTAGGAACGCCTCTATGCGTTGTCGTTGACGGGGTGTTGTGGGGTTAAGGGTTTGTATCTCCATAGATTGTTTAAGGTCGTTTGTTATGTTTGTCTTGCCTTAGTGTAAAGGTCTACCATCTCGTTTATCTTCGCCCAGATCTCCTCCTGCGTGTGCCAGCGCATCCTCATACAGTAGCGTGCTTCGTGTTCGCAGACGAGACAGCGGCGCGGTTTTTCTCCGATATCGTTTCTTGCGACAGGTATGCCGTCTGAGTTTATGACATCTATATCGAAGAGTCTGCCCAGCGGGTGCGTGTCCTCTATCGTTACCGCTATGCGCTTGGCTTCGAGCAGTGGCAGCGGTGTGATGAGATAAGCCTCGTAGCCCGTATTAAGGTCGCGCTCGGTGAGCACAGCCTCGCGTTCTGTGTCGCTCATGTCGTTGAGATGGAACGCCTCATGCATAGCCTCTACGGCAGCGTGTGCCACACAGAGCGACTGATGATTGCGCTTCACGCTTCCTGGCATGACAACGGTGAGGCACACCAGTGTCTTTCCTGAGTGTTCAGCCAGCAGCTTCTGCTGTGTGGCATGGCGTGCGTCGCGGCTCGCCAGAAGTTCGTGAAGCGTAATCATTCTTTTAGTTTCGAATTATTCAACGATGTTCTTGATGACATCCATCACCGATCCGTCGCGGTTCATCACCACGCCCACCACCTTGTCGCCGAACGGCAGCGGTGCCGGGTTGCCGATTACGGAGAGTGCGCGGTCGCGAAGCTCCTCGAGCGTTACGATCTTCAGTCCGGCAGCCTTTAGGCGTTCGGCTATCTCCGGACGAGCCGGGTTGACAGCGATGCCGTACTCAGTGACAACAACGTCTACGGTGCGACCCGGAGTGATGAGCGTAGTAACCTCGTTAACGACGCACGGTATTCTGCCACGGAGCAACGGGCAGACGATGATAGAGAGTGCTGAGTCTTCGGCTGTGTCGGGATGTCCGCCGATAGCGCCGCGTATGATGCCGTCGCTACCTACGAGCACGTTCACGTTGAAGTTGACGTCCACCTCAAGAGCCGAAAGGATAACGATGTCGAGATAGTGCGTAGCCGCACCCTGCTCGTGCATACTTGCATACTCGCAAGCCGACACCTCCTTGTGTTTCGGGTCGTTCTTGAGCGACTCGGCAGCCACCTTGTCGAACGACTGCACGTCGATGAGGCGCTCGATGAGTCCCTCCTCGTGCATCTTCACCATGTGGGCCGTGATGCCTCCGAGAGCGAACGAAGCCTTGATGTTCTGGTCTATCATGCTCTGGCGGATATACTTAACGGCAGCGAGCGAAGCACCGCCCGAACCGGTCTGTATAGAGAAGCCGTTCTTGAAGTAGCCACTGTTCACAATCACCTTCGCAGCCTGCTGAGCGAGCAGAATGTCGCGTGGGTTCTTTGTGTCGCGGATGGCACCCGAAGCAATCTTCGACGAGTCGCCTACGACTCAACCTCAACCACGTAGTCTACATCGTGCTCCGAGATAGAGTTCGGAGTGTTAGGATAGGGCACGAGATCGTCGGTGAGGATGACCACCTTGTCGGCGTAGTGAGCGTCGGGCAGCGCGTAACCGAGCGAGCACAGATGCTCTTAGCGTTCTCCGAGCGTGAGTAGCCGCAGGCGTTGCCGAGCGGGTCGGAAGAAGAAGCACCGAGGAACGCCACGTCGATGTGCAACTCGCCCGAGGCGATAGCCTCGCCGCGTCCACCGTGCGAGCGGAACACCACCGGCTTCTCCATCAGTCCGTGCGAAATCTCCTTGGCCAGTTCGCCGCGCAAACCCGATGTCGAAATCTCTGTGATTACGCCGTTGCGGATATGCTCGATGAGCGGTTCGTGCACGTCCTGCAAGCTCGAAGCTGCGAGGTGCAAATCCTTGAATCCCATCTCGGCGAGCTTATCCACAACCATATTCACCACCTTGTCGCCACCGCGGAAGTGGTGGTGGAACGATATTGTCATGCCGTCCTTCAGTCCCGAGTGGCGTATAGCCTCTTCGAGCGTCATGAGCTTGGGGCTCTTCTGCTGCAGTTCGAGGCGCGGAGTGATGTCCTTGTGTGCCTCTACATTATTATATACGTTCTTTCCCATAGCCTGAGCCACCTGCTCGGCGAGGGTATGTCTTTCGTTCAGTGTGCTCATGCTATGTCCTCCTGTTTAATTACGCCCGAAGCCAGTGCCAAGTCGATGACGCGCTGTGCGCGTATCACCACTGGTCGGTCAACCATTTTACCGTTCACGGCTATTACGCCCGAGCCCTTCTTCTCAGCCTCTTTGATGGCTGCGATAACGGCGAGCGCCTTGTCGATAGCTTCTGTGTCGGTGTGAACACCTCGTTGATAATCTCTATCTGGCGCGGATTGATAATCGACTTTCCGTCGAAGCCCAACTGATGAATCAGTTCCACCTCCTTGCGGAATGTCTCCATGTCGTTGAGGTTAGAGTAGACGGTGTCGAGCGCGTCGATGCCTGCCGCGCGAGCTGCCACCACGATGGTCTGGCGTGCCATGAGCAGCTCCATGCCCTCGGGCGAGCGTTGCGTCTTCAGGTTGGCGCAGTAGTCCTCTGCGCCGAGTGCGATGCCCATCATGCGCTTGGAAGCCGTAGCTATGGCGTAGGCGTTGACAACGCCGAGCGTGCTCTCCAGTGCAGCCATGATCTGTGTGCGACCCACGCAACCCAGTTCCTGCTCCACCTTTTCAATCTCGCGCTCCACCTCTATTACCTCCTCTGCGGTCTCGGTCTTCGGCATACGTATCACGTCGACGCCAGCCTTAACCACAGCCTCGATGTCCTTCTTGCCATACGGTGTGTTCAGCGGATTGATGCGCACCACCATCTCCGTTGTGCCGTAGTCAATAGTCTTCAGCGCGTTGTAGACGAGCAGGCGTGCTGCGTCCTTCTCTGCCATTGTCACAGAGTCCTCAAGGTCGAGCATTATTGAGTCGGGATGATATATATAGGCATCCTGCATCATACCAGGGTTGTTTCCCGGTACGAACATCATAGTTCTTCTTAGTCGTTTCATAGGTCAAAAAGTTTAGGGGTTAGTCTTTCCACACGTCTTTGCCCGTAGCCCTCACGGCAGCCGCAGTGACGCGTGCGCGGATAGTGCAGTCGAGCGCGCCCTTGTCAGTGGCGTGCACCTCAGCACGGGTGATGCCGAGTCCTTCGAGTGTCTCAACAATCACCTTACGAATCTGGTCGCCAAACTGGTAGGCAACCGAACTTTGCAAATCAATATTCAGACCCTCTTTCTCGCAGGGGGCAATCTGAATCATGATGTCGCCGGACTCCATTGTGCCGGCAGTAGCTTGTTTTAGTTCCATAGGTGTAGTATTTTAAAGTTTATGGTCTTCTTTGAGGGGCAACCTGCGGTGCTTTGGCGAAGCGGAAGCGAGGAGTTGTGTAGAAACGTAATAAAACAAAAATTGCGTAAATACAACAACACTTCCTCCGTCAAGAACACCGAAGAGAACCGAGTTATACTTACGCTCGCGCGAGCAGTATATAGGAAATATATAATGTCTGTGTACGCACAAAACTTATTCAGTGTGCGGTTTCTAAATTCACGGGGTAAAGATACATATTAATTATGAAACGACCAAGTGTTTTTGCTATATTTTTTTTTGCTTTAACAACGTTGCGCTCGTGTTACTATAAGCATCCGCGCCGGTCGGTGCGGACATCTGCGTCGGTCGGTGCGGACATCTGCGTCGGTCGGTGCGGACATCTGCATCGGTCGGTGCAGACATCTGCATCGGTCGGTGCGCGTCGCGCAAACGCCTCTTTAAGACGATTGCTGTTGCAAGTAAAACACGCCAAAGTGTCCGCCGGAACTGACTATTTGTCGCCAAACTGCCAATATTGCTTACTGTTTATTGTTTTTATGGGCGATTTTGGCATTGGTACGTAAGTTGCATTATGATTAGTGCAAGCCGATGGACGGAAGCCCAAAGGCAAGCAAACGATAAACGTAAAAATTAAAATATAAATAGGAGGTATTTGATATGTTACCAGTAATGAGAAATGCATGGATGCCAGAAGTTTTCAACGACTTTTTTGATACCGACTTTATGCCGCGTACTAACGCAACCGCCCCAGCTATAAATGTTAAAGAGACAGAACACGACTATACTGTAGAGCTTGCAGCAGCCGGAATGAAGAAGGACGACTTCAACATCAACATCGATGCCGACGGCAATCTGCACATCAAGATGGAGAAGAAGAACGAGAAGAAGGATGAGGATAAGAAGGAGCATTATCTGCGCCGCGAGTTCTCTTACACCAAGTTCGAGCAGACACTTCTCTTGCCTGATGATGTCGACAAGGAGAAGATTGCAGCCAACGTCAGCGATGGTGTGCTCACAATCGACCTTCCGAAGGTTGAGCAGAACGTGCAGAAGGCTGCTCGCCAGATTGAGGTTAAATAACCGTTGATTTTGGTTAGTACTAAATGATATGAATTGTTGTTGATATAAATTTTTGATTAGGTCTAAATGAGAAAGCCCTGCTCCGCACGAATGCGAAGCAGGGCTTTCTTCATAAAATAATTAATAATTAATAATTAATAATTAAGAATTAATAATTACTTGTACTCGTGTACCGGCAGTTCGCCGTTCAATGCTCCTAAGGCGTTGAACGCTAACGACTCCATTTCGCCTTCGCCTGGCATCACGATGACCGGAGCGAGGAAGTCCACCTGCTTCTTTATCTCCTCAACGCAGTACTTGCTGTAGGCGATGCCGCCGGTGAGGATGATAGCGTCCGCCTTGCCCCACAGCGCAACCGCCATGGCACCGATCTGCTTCGACACGGTGTAGAGCATAGCCTCGAGCACTTCGTGGAACGGCTCCTCGCCTGCCTCTGCGCGGCGCGATATCTCCTTCATGTCCTTCATACCGAGTAGTGCCTGGCAGCCACCGTTGCCTGCTAACATCTTCATAATCTCTGCCTGGGTATGCTTGCCCGAGAAGCAGAGTCGCACGAGCTGGTCGGCAGGCAGCGTTCCGGCACGTTCCGGCGCGATAGGACCCTCACCGTTGAGCGCGTTGTTCACGTCGATCACCTTGCCCTCGTGGTGAGCCGACACGCAGATGCCGCCACCGAGGTGAGCCACTACGAGGTTCATCTCCTCATACTTGCGTCCGATGCTGCGCGCATAGCGGCGCGAGGCTGCCTTGGCGTTGAGCGCGTGAAGATAGACTCGCGCTTCATGAACGGCAGACCCGTATAGCGTGCACGTGTCATAAACTCGTCTACCACCACTGGGTCAGCATGTAGGCTGGGCAGTGGCACATCTGTGCGATGTCGTCGGCAAGGATAGAACCGAGGTTGCACACATGCTTGTGCTTGGCATTTATGAGGTCCTGCTTCATCTGCTCGTTAATGGCATACACACCGCCGTGCAACGGTTTCAGCAGACCGCCTCTACCGATTACGGCATCGAATTCCAAAGGTATTCCTGCCTCCTCTAATAGTTTCAGGATGAAATTCTTGCGGTACTCGTACTGCTCCATCTCGGTTGCGTACTTGTCCACTTCCTCCTGCGGATGCAGTCCGTCGGATGTCCATACAGCGTGTTCGTCTTCATACACAGCCACCTTTGTAGAGGTGCAGCCAGGTTGATCACAAATATTTTTTTCATGAATATGTCTTGAGTTTACTGTTTGTTAATTGCTTTCAAGCAAGCAGTTGCTAAAGAGTAGAATTTGGAGTCGGCAGTGTCGGCGCGCGATGTCACCACCACGGGTGCTGTCGTGCCTACGAGCATACCAGCCACCGTAGCACCACCGAAGAGAGTTATTGTCTTGTAGAATGTGTTGCCAGCCTCTATGTCAGGGAAGATGAGGCAGTTGGCGTTGCCCACCACTGGCGATGTGATGCCCTTGATGGCTCCGCTCTCTGCGTCGCAAGCCGTCTTCACGTCCATCGGTCCGCCTATCTCCACCTCGCCGTAGGCTCCTGCGATAGCGTTCGCCTTCAGTTCTTCGTAGCTGAGCGTGAGCGGGAACTTCTCCGATACCTTCTCCGTGCAGTGGATGAGTGCCACGCGTGGGCGGTCGCCACCCGTTATGCTGCGGTAGGTGTCGGTGATGTATCGTGTGATGGCATCGTATTGTTCGGTAGTGGGGTAGGGAATGACGGCTGCATCCGAGAAGAACAACAAATGGTTAAGGCTCGGCACATCAGCAACGGCAATGTGTGTGAGTACGCTACTTGATGAGTATGCCCTCCTCTTTGTTGAGTACTGCGCGCAAGAGGTTGTCAGTGTTCAGCGAGCCCTTCATCAGCACGTCGGCTCTGCCCTCGCGCACCTCCTTAACGGCATGGTGCGCTGCGTCGTCATCGTCGTCAGCCACGATGAGTGTAACCTTGTCGGGATAGTCGGCAGCCAATCGGCGTGCGATATCAGCCTTAGCCGTGTTGGCTACAAGGGTGAAGCGTGCGAACTGTTCCGCGATGCTTCGTTCGATAACTTCCTCTGTGTGAGAGTCGGCAGGACATGCCACTGCTACAGTTACGACTCGCTCGGCTGAGCGCAGACGTGCGGGTAGGATTGAAAAGTCAACAATAGGTTCCATACTTTAGGGTATTATGTTTAGGGGTTGCTCATTTTGTTGTCTTCTGTGCAACTTTTGCAAAGTTACAGTAAGTTTGTTATACTGCAAAGAAAATCGGTGAAATTTATTTACATTCATTCTGATGTAGTTATTTAATCGGCTAAATGTGTTAACTTTGCAGTCAAAAATAACAATGATATGGCTATGACTACTGCAGAATTTATACGCGAATATCGCGAACGTGATATCCGTCAGCTTGCGCTTCAAGCAAATCGCTTTCCGGATGTTGACATGCCCTACGCTCTCGATCAGATACAAGGCTGGCAGATAGCGCGTCGCAAGCTCCCCAAATGGGCTGCGTGCGATGGCGTGATCTTTCCGCCGCATCTCTCTATGGAGCAGTGCTCGTCAGAACCCACAGCGCAGTATAAGCTCAACTTGGCGATGGAGTGGACAACTCTCAACTCTGAACTCTCAACTCAAAATTGCCGCAGGCAACAATTCAAAACTCAAACTCAAAATTCAAAACTTCCAACCCGCATGACCGACCTGACCGGCGGCTTCGGTGTAGATTTCTCGTTCACCTCATGCGCCTTTGCTGCGGCTACGTATGTGGAGCGCAACGAGCAGCTCTGCCACATCGTTGAGCACAACCTTCCGTTGCTCGGCTTGAACAACGCCACGGTAGTGTGTGCAGATGCCGTGGAGTATCTCTCCACCGTTGAACCGCAGACGATGCTGTTCCTCGACCCGGCGCGTCGCGACGAGCACGGTGCCAAGACCGTCATGCTTGCCGATTGCACGCCCAATGTCGTACAGCTTCTGCCCCAGCTGCTTGAGAAGTCGCGCTTCACGATGCTGAAGCTCTCGCCTATGCTCGATTGGCATAAGGCGGTGGACGACTTGCAGGGCACGGTGCGCGAGGTGCACATCGTGTCGGTGGGAGGCGAGTGCAAGGAACTGCTGCTTGTACTTTCAACGGTGGTAGAGAGCGAACTGAAGGTGTATTGCGCGGATCTTTCTACCGCTTCAGACACTTCCTCCATCTTTGTCTATACGCCAGGCTCCTCGGCTCCAGTCGTCAACTCAAAACTCAAAACTCAAAACTCAAAATTCGTACACGAGCCCAACGCCTCAATCATGAAAGCTGGCTGTTTCGACGAGCTGGCAGCAGCTTACGGCGTGTCGCCCGTGAGCCGTAACAGCCATCTCTTTCTTTCCGACGAACCCATTGAAGGCTTTCCGGGCAGAAGCTTCGTTGTGGAGCGCGTGACGACGATGAATAAGGGCGAGCTGCGCAAGGCGTTGGCAGGCATAGAGAAAGCCAATATAGCTACGCGCAACTTTCCACTCACAGTCGCAGAACTGCGCAAACGCCTCAAAATCAAAGATGGCGGCGACGTGTATATCTTCGCCACAACCACCGCTGAAGGTGAACATCTGCTGCTAATTTCTCGTAAATATCGCTAAATGTTACCCAGTTTTTCGTTAGTTTAAGCATTTTTCCGTACTTTTGCATTTTAAAGGCTTTATTTATAAAGATGTATTGCTTGCCTAAAGAGGCAATCATACAATGTGTATCAAACAAAAGTGAAAGAATAAAACAATTAAAATGTCTGCAATAGAGATTAAGAAAGTTGAGTCGCGCCGCGACTTGTGCAAGTTTATCGATTTCCACAACGAGCTCTACAAAGGTAATCCTTATCACGTGCCAAACCTCTACTTCGATGAGATGAACACCTTCCGTAAGGACAAGAATGCAGCCTTCGACTTCTGCGAGGCAGAGTACTTCATGGCATACCGCGACGGTAAGGCTGTGGGTCGTGTGGCTGCTATCATCAACCACAGTGCCAACAAGAAGTGGGAGCGCGAGTCGGTTCGCTTCGGCTGGATCGATTTCGTTGACGATATCGAAGTGTCTAAAGCACTCCTCAAGGCAGTGGAAGACTACGGCAAGTCGAAAGGCATGAAGGAGATTGTCGGTCCGCTCGGCTTCACCGATATGGACCCCGAGGGAATGCTCCTCTACGGTTACGACCAGCTTGGCACTCAGGCTACGGCATACAACTACCCCTACTATCCGGAGCACATGGATCGCATGGGCGGATGGGAGAAAGACAACGACTACGTGGAGTATAAGCTCTACGTGCCGGAGGAAATGCCGGAGAAGTATGCTACCATCGCAAAGATGATTCAGAAGCGCTACAACCTGCAGGTGAAGAAGCTGAAGCGCAATGAGATATACGGTGAGAACGGCTACGGCAGAAAGATATTCCAGGTAGTGAACGAGACCTTCAAGGACCTCTATGGCTACTCGAAGCTCACCGACCGCCAGATAGAGCAGTACGTGAAGATGTACCTGCCGATGGCTGACCTCGACCTTATCACCATCATCGAGGACTGGAACACACCCGACCACAAGGTGGTTGGCGTAGGCATATCTATCCCGTCGCTCGCCCGCGCTTTGCAGAAGTGCGGTGGCAAGCTCTTCCCGTTCGGATGGTGGCACATCCTCCGCGCGTTGAAGTTCCACAAGACTGAAGTGGTCGACCTGCTCCTCATCGGCGTGTTGCCGGAGTACCGCCAGAAGGGTGCCAACGCATTGCTCTTCTACGACCTCATACCGCACTATCAGCGTCTCGGCTTCAAGTGGGGCGAGACCCACGTCGAGATGGAGACAAACATGAAGGTTCAGGGACAGTGGCAGTATCTCAACCGCGAGATACACAAGCGCCGCAGATGCTACAAGAAGGATATTTAAGTCGGATAGCATCCTCAAGATACGATGACAATACTCGGGATGCTGTAAGATATTAAGAAATAAAATGGAAGAAAACATTCAACCCACAGTTCAATATACCGATGACAACATACGCCACCTCTCCGACATGGAGCACGTGCGTACACGTCCAGGTATGTATATCGGTCGCTTGGGCGACGGACAGTTGCCCGAGGACGGTATCTATGTGCTGCTGAAGGAGGTCATCGACAACTCTATCGACGAGTTCAAGATGAACGCCGGCAAGCGCATAGAGGTAGACATCGACGACCGTCTGCGTGTGTCGGTGCGCGACTATGGTCGTGGCATACCTCAGGGCAAGCTCGTTGAGGCAGTCAGTGTGCTCAACACCGGCGGCAAGTACGACTCGAAGGCGTTCAAGAAGAGCGTGGGTCTGAACGGCGTGGGTGTGAAAGCGGTGAACGCCCTCTCGGCACACTTCGAGGTGAAGTCGTATCGCGACGGCAAGGTGCGTGCGCTCAAGTTCGAGCGCGGCAATCTGACATCGGACATCACCGAGGACTCTGCCGACGAGAACGGCACCTACATCTTCTTCGAACCCGACCCGACACTGTTCGTCGGCTATTCGTTCCATGACGACTTCGTGGAGACGATGCTGCGCAACTACACCTATCTCAACTCCGGACTCACCATCATGTACAACGGTCGGCGCATCCTCTCGCGCAACGGCTTGGCTGACCTGCTCACCGACACGATGACCACCGACCCGCTTTACCCCATCATACACGTGAAGGGGGAGGACATAGAGATAGCCTTTACGCACACCAACCAGTACGGCGAGGAGTACCACTCATTCGTCAACGGACAACACACCACGCAAGGCGGCACCCATCAGAGTGCATTCAAGGAGCACATAGCCCGCACCATCAAGGAGTTCTTCGGCAAGAACTACGAGTTCACCGACATACGCAACGGACTCGTGGCTGCCGTCGCACTGAACGTAGAGGAGCCGATGTTCGAGAGCCAAACGAAGATTAAGCTCGGCTCTCTGCAGATGGCACCCGGAGGCGAGAGCATCAACAAGTACGTCGGCGACTTTGTGAAACTTGAGGTAGACAACTTCCTGCACATACACGCCGACGTGGCGGAGGTGATGCAGCAGAAGATAACCGAGAGCGAGCGCGAGCGCAAGGCGATGGCTGGCGTCACGAAGCTGGCACGCGAACGCGCGAAGAAGGCTAACCTCCACAACCGCAAGCTGCGCGATTGCCGCATACACTACTCCGATGCGAAGAACGACCGCAAGGAAGAGTCGTCGATATTCATCACCGAGGGCGATTCTGCCAGCGGATCAATCACAAAGAGCCGCGATGTGAACACGCAAGCCGTATTCTCGCTGCGTGGAAAACCGCTCAACTCCTACGGACTGACGAAGAAGGTGGTGTACGAGAACGAGGAGTTCAACCTTCTGCAGGCTGCTCTCGACATAGAGGATGGACTTGACACACTTAGATATAATAAGGTGATAGTGGCGACCGATGCCGATGTCGATGGTATGCACATCCGCCTGCTCATCATCACGTTCTTTCTGCAGTTCTTCCCCGACCTTATCAAGAAGGGACACGTCTACGTGTTGCAGACACCGCTGTTCCGCGTGCGCAACCGTCGCACGAAGATAAAAGACAAGAAGGTAGTGACCGATGCCGACGCACGCCTCACCGGTAAGGAGAAGAAGAGCGACTTCATCACACGTTACTGCTACAGCGAGGACGAACGCCAGCAGGCGATACGCAACCTCGGACCCGACCCGGAGATAACCCGATTCAAAGGTTTGGGCGAAATCTCGCCGGAGGAGTTCGCACATTTCATCGGTCCGGAGATGCGACTCGAACAGGTGACGCTTCACAAGACCGACCAGGTGCAAAAGCTCCTCGAGTACTACATGGGCAAGAACACCATGGAGCGGCAGAACTTCATCATCGACAACCTCGTGGTTGAGGAAGACCTGCCCGACGAAGACTTGGCATAAAACAAACCCAGATAATGAAACGTATAAACAAACATAACACAACGCACCCGTCTCATGGAAAATGGGAATGGGTGCAATGGTTTTACTGCTGCTGTGCGCAGCCGCTTTCGCACAGCGTGTGAACCCACTCAAGAAGCTACAGATAGCCGAACTGGCTGTCAGCAACCTCTATGTCGACTCGGTCGACGAGCAGAAACTCGTGGAGGATGCCATACGTGGTATGCTCGAGAAACTCGACCCCCATTCCTCGTACACCACTGCCAAGGAGACAAAGTCGCTGACCGAACCACTGCAAGGCTCGTTCGACGGTATCGGCGTGCAGTTCAACATGATTTCGGACACGCTGCTCGTCATACAGCCCGTGCGCAAGGGCCCGTCGGAGAAGGTGGGCATACTCGCCGGCGACCGCATCATCACCGTCAACGACACTACGATAGCAGGCGTCAAGATGGATCGTGCGGACATCATGCGTCGTCTGCGCGGACCGCGTAGCTCGAAGGTGAAGCTCGGCGTGCAGCGTCGTGGCGTGCCCGACCTGCTGCAGTTCACCGTTACGCGTGCCAAGATACCCGTGCACACGCTTGATGCCTACTACATGATACGTCCGCGTGTGGGCTACGTGCGCATCGGCTCGTTCGGTGCTACCACCTACGGCGAATTTATGACCGCTGTCGACTCGCTGCAGAAGGCTGGTATGCGCGATCTTATCCTCGATCTTCAGGACAACGGCGGTGGCTATCTGCAGTCGGCGGTGCGCATCGTAGAGGAGTTCCTGCAGAAGGGCGACCTCGTGGTGTACACCGAGGGACGCGCTCAGAAACGTCAAGAGTACAAGGCAGGCGGAGGAGGCAGACTGTTGAAGGGCAAGGTCTACGTGCTCATCAACGAGTATTCGGCATCGGCTGCCGAAATCGTTACGGGTGCCATCCAGGACCAGGATCGTGGCACAGTGGTAGGTCGTCGCTCGTTCGGAAAGGGACTTGTGCAGCGTCCTATCGAGTTCGACGATGGTTCAATGATACGCCTCACCATCGCCCACTACTATACGCCATCCGCCGCTGCATACAGAAGCCGTATGCGAAAGGCGAAAAGGAGGACTATGCGCAGGATATAGAGAAGCGTTTCAAGCATGGCGAGCTCTACTCGGCTGACTCAATCCACTTCAACGACTCGCTGCGCTGCTACACTCTGCGCAAGCACCGTACCGTATATGGAGGTGGAGGCATTATGCCGACGTGTTCGTGCCGCTCGACACCACTCAATATACAGCGTTCCACCGTCAGCTCGTTGCACGCTCGCTCGTTATCAACGCCACCCTGCGCTATGTTGAGAACCATCGCGAGGAGCTGAAGGCGGAGTACACGAAGTTCGACGACTATATGAAGCACTTTGAAGTGCCGCAAGCCATGGTCGACAGTCTTTTTGCTGAGGCTGAACGCCAGAAGGTGAAACCGCGCGACGACGAAGAGCGCCGCAACACGCTGCCTATGCTTCGCGTACAACTGAAGGCACTCATCGCTCGCGATATCTGGGACATGAACGAGTACTTCCGACTGATGAACGAGCACAATCATACCGTAAGCAAAGCCGTTGAGCTGATTAGTGGCAAATAAATGCGGTTGAAACAAAAGCAGAAAAACGCGGTTGGTATAAAAGCAACTAAAAGTTGTCTTTATTTCCTTACAAGTGTTGACAGACATTAAATATTAAGGCAAATGGAAAACTTTTGTAATATAAAAGTTTTCACATTTGCCTTTTTTGTATATCTTTGTGCCGAATGATACGGCTTTTTTGCTTGTTATTCATGTTTTTGTAGCACACAATATATAATCATAAGTATATGAAACATTTTATGTTCAAATCGTGCATTGTGACAATGCTTTGCGTTTTCTGTAGTCTTTCTGCAAGTGCCGAAGGAAAGTTCGTCTTGTTCAAGTATGGCAATTTCGATACTTGGGTGACGCGCCAAATACACGAGTCGTCAGTAATCGGTGGTAGCAAGAAAACCCTTTACGAGATAGGCCCCAACAGAGCCCTCACGGGCAACAACCCATACGTAAACCTCGGCGGATCGCTTGGGGCACGAGCAACGTGATGGCTAAGGTGTCGGGCATCACAAAGACCAACAACTCGGTGTATCGCGACAATCGCGGTTCGGGACATTGCGTCAAAATGACTACCCATATCGAGACCTGCAAGGTGCTTGGTCTTATTAATATTAAGGTGCTCGCCGCTGGCAGCATCTTCCTCGGCGACATGAAGGAGCTATCACCGGCACAAAGGAAGGTCCGAAGGCACTCAACTTCGGTATCCCGTTCACCCTGCGTCCGAAGGCTCTGCGCTTCGACTATCGTGTGCAGGTGCCAGGCAACGCCAAGCGCATCCGTCAGACCGGCTTCTCGGCAGTGACCACTGTTCCGGGCAAGGACTACTGTGTGGCTCTGCTGCTCCTCCAGAAGCGCCATGAGGATGCTAAGGGAAACATCACGGCGCAGCGCGTGGGCACGGTGGTAGTGAAGTACGGTAAGTCGACCAACGGATGGGTTGAGGATGCCACGTATGAGATTCACTACGGCAATATCACCGGCAAACCATTCTATGATGCGTCGATGATGGGACTGCGTTCTACCGACTACGCACGCAACTCTAAGGGAAAGAGCGTGCTGGTGAAGGAGACGGGCTGGGCTGCTGCCGATGCCACTCCGACACACATCATATTGCAGTTCTCGTCGAGCCACGGCGGAGCCTATGTCGGCACTGTCGGCAATACGTTCTGGGTGGACAACGTAGGACTGGTGTATTAAGATGGTGAGGTGTTGAGGTGTTGAGATGGTGAGGTATCTAAGCCTTCTTAGACCTTTTTAAGCCAAGAGTACTATTTAATTATTAATAAAATATGAAGTTATGCGCCCCTTTAAAGCGATATTATTTCTGTTCTTAATAGCTCTGCAGCCCGTTTGGGCTACAGAGCCGTTCGGTTTTGATACCACTTCTGTAGCGAGTGCAGCAACCAGTGAGGTTGCTGCTGTTGCTGACACCATTGCTGCGAAGCCGGCAAAGAAGAAAGACATCTTCAGTCGCTTCCTTGCCTACTTCAACGATGCCAACAAGGAGAAGAAGAACAAGCGTTTCGACTTCAGTGTCATCGGCGGACCGCACTACAGCTCCGACACCAAGTTCGGCATCGGGCTCGTGGCTGCCGGACTCTATCGCTCCGATCCTACCGACTCGCTGTCGGCTCCGAGCAACGTGTCGCTCTTCGGCGACGTGTCTACCGTAGGCTTCTACATGCTCGGCGTGCGCGGCACGCATAAGTTCCCGCGCGACACCCACCGCCTCAACTACACCGTCTACTTCTATTCCTTCCCTTGCTATATCTGGGGATGGGGCTACGACATGGGCAATGTGGATGCCAACAAGAGTAAGATGAAGCGTTGGCAGGCGCAGTTCAAAGCCGACTGGCTCATACGCACCGCCGACAACCTCTTCATCGGTCCTACCGTCGACTTCGACTATGTGCGCGGCACGAAGTTCGACCGTGTCGACCTGCTTGGTGGCGAACGCACAGAGACGCTCAACTTCGGTGCCGGCATGACCGCCATATACGACACGCGCGACAACCTCACTGCGCCGAAGCGAGGCATGTACATACAGTTCATGCAGCTCATGCGCCCGAAGTTCATCGGCAACAAATACAACTCCTACACCACCGACTTCCGCATCGACGGCTACACGCATCTGTGGAAGGGTGCCACGCTTGCAGCCGACTTCCGTACGCAGTTCAACTTCGGTGATGTGGAGTGGTCGATGCTCGCGCAGCTCGGCGATAGCTACTCGATGCGCGGCTACTACCAAGGACGCTATCGCGACAACCATAAGATAGAGACGCAGGTGGAGCTGCGTCAGCATGTGTGGAAGCGCAACGGCGTTGTGCTCTGGGCTGGTGCCGGAACCATCTTCCCGAAGTTCAGCAAGATACAGCTGAAGCACATACTGCCGAACATGGGCGTGGGCTACCGCTGGGAGTTCAAGAAGAATGTCAACGTGCGACTCGACTACGGCTTCGGTAAATCGGGACAGCACAGCTTCATATTCAATATCAACGAAGCGTTTTAATTATGAAAAAGATAATAGCCCTCCTCACCTCTCCCCGTTTCCTCTTTATATACATAGTGCTCACGCTCGCCATTCCGAACGTGGCACTCTGCTTCACCGAGCACATGCCCGTGTTGGCTTGCATAGCCAACATCGTGCTGCCCGTGTCGCTCTATGCGCTGCTGATGACACTGTCCGCGAAGACGGGTCGTCAGGTGTGGTGTATGTTCCTTATCATCTTCTTCGCAGCCTTCCAGATAGTGCTGCTCTACCTCTTCGGACGTGGCGTGATAGCGTCGACATGTTCCTCAACCTCGTCACCACCAACCCCGGTGAGGCGATGGAACTGCTCAACAACCTTGTGCCAGCCGTGGCTACTGTCTTCATCCTCTACCTGCCGCTGCTCGTGCTCGCCGCTATGTCGTGGGCACGCCACCGCACCGAGGACAAGACGTTCCTGAAGCGCGTGCGCCGCTACTCCTGCTATGGCATGGTTGTGGGTGCAGTGTTCGTAGCACTTAGCTATGTGGCTTATCCGAAGGACAGCGACTTCGACTATCGTGCCGAGGACCATGTCTACCCAGCCAACATCTTCTACAACCTCTACCTCGCCTGCCACGAGAGCAGTCGCATAGCCGACTATCGCAAGGACGTGGCCGACTTCCGTTTCAATGCGCGTTCTGTGCACGCTGCCGACTCTGCCGAGGTGTATGTGCTCGTGATAGGCGAGACGGCACGCGCCGACAACTTCCAGCTCTACGGCTACGGGCGCGAGACCAATCCGCTGCTCTCCAAGACCGACGGACTCAGCGTGTTCCGCCACGTGCTATCGCAGTCGAACACCACGCACAAGAGTGTGCCGATGCTCCTCGCCGCCGCTTCAGCCGAGGACCACGCGCGTCTGTACCGCGAGAAAAGCCTTATCACGGCGTTCCGCGAGGCTGGCTTCCACACCTCGTTCATCTCCAACCAGCAGCCCAACCACTCGTTCATCGACTTCTTCGGCGACGAGGCTGACGACTTCGTGTTCATCCGTTCGGCTGTGAGCGTTGTCACGGGCGACGTGACGGCGCAGACAAGCGACGAGCGGCTGCTGCCTTACGTGCAGAACATCCTTGCCAAAAAGCGCAAGAAGGAGCTGATAGTGCTGCACACCTACGGCTCGCACTTCAACTACCGCGACCGCTATCCGCGCCATCGCGCCAAGTTCCTGCCCGACACGCCCACCGAGGCAGAGGCGAAGAACCGCCCGTCGCTGCTGAACGCTTACGACAACACCATACTGCAGACCGACTTCGTGCTGCACAGCATCATCACGATGCTCGGCAAGAGTGGGGCGCAGGCTGCCATGCTCTACACCTCCGACCACGGCGAGAACATCTTCGACGACTATCGCAAGCGTTTCCTCCACGCCTCGCCCACGCCCTCATGCCACGGCATACACGTGCCACTCATCGTCTGGACCTCCGCGTCGTACCGCGCCGAGTATCCTGAGGTGGTGTCGGCACTCAACGCCAACCGCGAGAAGGATGTGCAGTCGAGCGTATCGGTGTTCCCGACGATGCTATCCATCGCCGGCATCAGTGCGCAGTGCGTCGCCGACGTAATGCCACAGTCGCTTGCCAACCCTGCGTTCCGCAGCAGCAAGCGCCACTATCTCAACGACCACAACCGCTCCGTAACCTTGCAACAGGCAGGCTTCGCCGATATCGACTTCGAGCAGCTCAAGCACTGGGGCATAGCTCAGCATTAGTACTGCTGAAGCATAGTAAACGCAGTGTTATAGTTATACTTCTGCGGTCTGCGCCGACCGATGCGGATGTCTGCGCCGACCGATGCAGATGTCTGCGCCGACCGATGCGGATGTCTGCGTCGACCGATGCGCACCCTTAGGGGGTGCACTTGTCTCAAGTGCACCAACCACTTACTCAGTGCATCAACCAATCAATCAGTGCACCAACCAGCCAGTTGATCAGTGCACTTGTCCATCTGTTTTTTTATTGCTGTAGCAGTCTTCTTTCTGATTGATACACTCTCCTTCTAAAAATAATCAGTAAATTTGCTGCTGCAATGTCACCTTTCACCCGTGTCGCTTGTTATATAAATGAACCGCTTCAGCAAGAAGCGATAGAATTGAACAACAAGTATAACAATTAAAGACGACAAAAGATTATGTTTTGGTTAGTACAACTTTTAGTTCCGATAGGAGTGGCAGTAGTGCTCCCTATCACTATTGTAGCAATCGTGTTCAAGAGTGCTTTGGCATCTGAGCGCAACCGCAAGGAGATAATCCTCGCTGCGTTGGAGAAGAATCCCAACCTTGATGTTGAAGACCTCGTGAAGCGCATGAAGAAGTCGGAGAAGCTCATCAAGGAGAAGCTGCTCGCCAGACTCGAGCACGGCTGCCTCTGCTGTCTTATGGGCGTAGCCTTCGTGCTGCTCTATTTCTTCCTCAGCATGCAGAAGGAAATTCTCATCATTGCTGGCACAGTACTGATAGCCATCGGCATCGCCTTCCTCGTGAGCTACTTCGTAGGTCGCCGTATGCTCGAGAAGGAGATGGAGGCAGAGGAGCAGAACATGAAGCAAGAGTAACAACCTATGACGAGAGAACAATTCATAGCACTGGTGAAGAGCGAGCAGGAAGCGTTGCGAGGCTTTCTGTTCGCCCTCTGCTGCGGCAAGCGCGACGATGCCGACGACATAGCGCAGGAGACGCTCGTCAAGGCATACCTCTCGTCGGCTGGCTATCGGGACGAGGGCAAGTTCCGCGCGTGGCTGTTCACGATAGCACGCAACACCTTTCTCAACCACAAGGCGAGTACACGCACGCTCGACGACCTCAAAGCACTGAGCACCATGCCCTCAGCTGCCACAGCCGACTCCGCCTTCCGCCATCAGGAACTGTACATGGCGCTCGCCACACTCTCGCCCAAGGAACGCTCGGCGGTGGTGATGTTCTACATGAGCGGCTACTCGATAAAGGAGATAGCCGACATCACCGACTGCACCGTAGATGCCGTGAAGAAACAGCTCTCGCGCGGCAGAGACAACCTTAAAACCATTTTGAACGTATGATGAAAGATAAAGCACTTGAGGAACTCTTCCTCGCAGCCCGACCCACCTTCGACGACGGCGAGGTATTCATCCGGAAACTCGAGAAGCGCCTCGACGCCGTAGAGTATCTGAAGCAGCACGAAGAAGCCTGCATCAGACGCTACCGCTACGCCATGCTTGCCACCTTCGTGTTAGGACTCGTCTTAGGCGGAGGCGCGATAGCCATGATGCTCAATGCGCCTGCCGACCAGCCAATCTTCACGTTCGGCGCAGAGAGCGGACTGCTGCTTCTGCTCGGACAGTATTCGCGCTTCGCTGCGTCATACTCTGCTCGGGCCTCGTGTGCCTCACGATTGTAAGTATTGTGAACATTGTTG
>ENA-OQHY01000285-OQHY01000285.1-human-gut-metagenome-genome-assembly--contig:-NODE-285-length-29597-cov-2.299152_pt1 | contig 29597 bp, 38 predicted proteins | sample MGYA00242570_ERZ504733 | MGnify/ENA primary metagenome ERZ504733 (study PRJEB26092, sample SAMD00036219) | human gut metagenome | host: Homo sapiens | study: EMG produced TPA metagenomics assembly of... | reverse complement strand
AAAATGGTTGCTCGGCTACAACACCTTTTACGACAACCTGCTGGATGAAAACCTGCAGCGTGCCGGGTTAGGTGCGGAAGTGTGGGGCGAGAACCTGCGTCTGTCTGCGAACTATTATCAGCCCTTTGCCGGCTGGCGCGATCGCTCTGATATTCAGGAGCAGCGCATGGCCCGGGGGTACGACGTGACCGCTAAAGCGTGGCTGCCGTGGTTCCATCACCTGAATACCAGCGTCAGTTTTGAGCAATATTTTGGTGATAACGTTGACCTGTTCAACAGCGGTACCGGTTATCACAACCCGGTGGCGGTCAATCTGGGGCTGAATTATACCCCCGTTCCGCTGGTAACCCTCACCGCCGGGCATAAGCAAGGGGAGAGTGGGGTGAGCCAGAATAATCTTGGCCTCAAGCTCAACTACCGCTTTGGCGTGCCGCTGGTGAAGCAACTTTCTGCCAGTGAAGTCGCCGCCACCCGTTCTCTGCGCGGCAGTCGCTATGATTCGCCAGAGCGGGATAACCTGCCGGTGATGGAGTTCCGCCAGAGCAAAACGTTGTCCGTCTACCTGGCGACACCGCCGTGGGATCTCAAAGGGGGCGAAACCGTGATGCTTAAGCTGCAGATCCGCAGTAAGCACGGGATTCGCCAGCTGCACTGGCAGGGAGATACGCAGGCGCTGAGTCTGACATCGCCGGCCAACAATACCAGCGAAGACGGCTGGAGCGTGATTATGCCTGCCTGGGATGACAGTGAAGGCGCGAGCAACCGCTGGCGGCTTTCGGTGGTGGTCGAAGATAATGATGGCAAGCGCGTCTCGTCCAATGAGATCACGCTGGCTGTGGCGCAACCGCTTGTGGCATTACCCACCGACGATCCGCGCTGGAAGCTGCTGCCGGATGAGTAATGCTCAAAAAATACGTTCCTGGTGTACCCATACCGCGGCTTCAACCCGGGATTTTAACTTCATTTTCTTCAGCATATGTTTCACATGCACTTTGACCGTGCTTTCGGTGATATCCAGGCGACGCGCAATCATTTTATTCGGCAGGCCTGGGCAATCAGCTTCAGAATATCGCGCTCACGCGGCGTTAACTGACTGACATCGCGATCCGAGGTGGCGCGGTTTGCCCGCAGGCTGGCGGCCAGCACCGGCGTTAAGGCTTCGCTCAGCGACCATCTCACCCGCGGCGGCCTGTTGCAGGGCCTTGAGCAGATCTTCCGGCTCCATATCTTTCAGCAGGTAGCCGTCCGCGCCACGCTTGAGCGCCGTTACCACATCCTCTTCATGATTCGAGACGCTAAAGACCACTACGCGTCCGGAGAGCGATTTTTCCCGCAGCTTGTCGAGCGTTTCCAGACCGTTCATGCCCGGCATGTTGAGATCGAGCAGGATCAGATCGGGATCAAGCGATTCGGCAAGCTCAATGCCCTGTTCGCCATTGCTGGCTTCGCCAACGACGGTGATATCGGGTGCCATGCTGACCAGCTGTTTAACGCCAGTACGCAGCATCGGATGGTCGTCGATCAACAGGATGGATGCCGGTTCCTGATTAGTCATGGGTTTCTCCTTGAGCAGTTGTGAGCGGTTTTTCGGGAATAAAGGTGACCACGACTTCCGTGCCACCTGTCTCTCGCCGGCGAACTGGCAATCACCGCGCAGGCTTTGGGCGCGGTCTCGCATGATAATTAAACCATAATGGTTAGTTCTTTCGGCATTTTCCGGCACGCCGCAGCCGTTGTCATGAACCGTGAGCCTGACCTGATTATCGTGCTGGCTGACGGTAACGGTGACCGCCGTCGCGTCAGCGTGTTTGAGCACGTTGCTCAGGGCTTCACGGGCGATCTGCAGTAGATGAATCGCCTGATGGGAGGGGACAAACCGTGGCGGCAGCTGATAATCAAGCTTCACCGGGAACCCCAGTCGGGCGCTAAATTCATGGCAGCTGGACTCAAGCGCGGGGCGCAGGCCAGGCTCGGTCAACTGCAGGCGGAAGGTGGTCAACAGTTCGCGAAGCTGAATCCATGAGGTATTGAGCTCGTTGCGGATCTGGCTCAGCAGCTGTTTGTTGCTTTCCGGCATCTCCGCATCCTGCATCTGCAGACAGCTGACCTGCATTTTCATACAGGAGAGCGACTGGGCGATGGAGTCATGCAGTTCGCGCGCGATAGTCGCGCGCTCTTCCATGACGATCAGCTGTTGTTGCTTTTCCTGATGGCGGTCGAGCGCCAGCGTAGCGGTCAGCTGCTCCACCAGCGTATCGACCAGCTGCTGCTGATCGTGGCTCAGATGCCGCCCGGCGGGCAGCGTGGCCAGCAGGATACCGTACTGGGTATGGCTGTCCGTCAGTCGCCACTTCAGCGTCGTACCGCCGGAGGTCAGGGGCGGCAAGCCTCGCGGGCAAAGATGACAGCCTTTGTCATCGCAGGACATGTCGGACTGACAGGTAAATTCCTGATGATTATCTTCATCTTCCACATCGTAGACCCGCAGCTCCAGGTCATGCAGCAAGGTCAGATTTTGCAGGCCATTCAGCACCGGCGAGAGGCGTTCACATAACGGCACCTGCATATGCAGACGACGGTTGGCCTGCCACAGGAAGGAGAGGATTTCGTTTTTCTGCTCCAGCCCTGCCGTTTTCTCCTGCACGCGTTTTTCCAGCACGGCGTAGCTTTCAGAGAGTTCTTCGGACATGGTATTGAGCGCCTGGCCCAGCATCGCCATTTCATTCCGCCCGCTGATATGCGTGCGCTGAGTAAAATCACGTGCGGTTACCGCGCGGGCCATCGCCAGCAGCTGTTTCCAGGGTTCAACAGCCGGGCGCGCAGCCAGAGGATGGTGAAAATCAGCAGCAGCCCCATAAACAACGCCATGGCGCGGTGAACCATCAGCACCCGGTCGATACGCAATTCGGTGGTCTGATCGAAAGAGGAGACCAGCGCGTCAATGCGCGACACAAAGCCCGCGACGTCCCGTGCCACGGTCTCAGTATTGCGCGCCTGTTTCAGACCAGGCTGAAGCTGGGTGTGCCAGTAGTTTTGCAGGGATTTAAGCTGTGATTCCTGCCCGTCACGGATGGCGGCACGTTCCAGCTCCGGGCTGAACGCGGTACGCTCCATTTCGTCGATCAGAGGCTGATCGTCTTCCGTCAGCGGTACCGACGCCAGCAGGCGATAACTCTGCATGCGTAGAGAGCCTGCCTCGTTGATGGCATGCGCATTACCCTGTACGCCCTGTACCAGCCAGCCAGAAATCGCCATACCGGTCACACCGAGGGCGGTGGACAGCATAACGATCAGTGCCAACTGGTTAACCAGTGTTAGCGGAGATAAACATCTTTTTAACATAGAGTTGCCGGGCTCCTGACGTGGCCTGCTTGCAGGAATGGCGCTATTCTGGTGCATACCCAGGAGTATACCCATACCAATAAAGGATTACCCTAAATTGCCAACGGAGTAAGCGGCAGGAGGAGGCGGTATCGGAGACGCTTCAGTGCCGTGAAAAACCACGTCTTTTTTACTGAAATAGCCTACTCACTAAGGATAAGGCCTTTTTTTGCGCTATAAAACCTCCCACTTTTCCTTTGATTTATATCAACTTACCGCCGCCCTAAAACCCTAATGTTTGCAGCATCATTCGAGAATCAGAGGTGTCTATGAGTCACTCATCCGCTCCCGAAAGGAAAATGGTGCCGTTATTACTGAATGGCGTCCAGAGGATCCGGCGTTCTGGCAACAGCGCGGCCATCGTATAGCGAGCCGGAATCTGTGGATTTCCGTTCCGTGTTTGCTGTTAGCGTTTTGCGTATGGATGTTGTTTAGTGCAGTGGCAGTCAATCTGCAAAAGTGGGTTTTACCTTTACGACCGATCAGCTGTTTATGCTGACCGCGTTGCCGTCGCTGTCCGGTGCGCTGCTGCGCGTCCCTTACGCGTTTATGGTGCCGGTGTTTGGCGGTCGTCGCTGGACGGCGTTCAGTACGGGCATCATGATCGTACCTTGCGTGTGGCTGGGTTTTGCGGTGCAGGATACCTCCACACCTTTCAGCGTGTTCGTGATTATCTCCCTGCTGTGCGGTTTTGCTGGCGCTAACTTCGCCTCCAGTATGGCGAACATCAGCTTCTTCTTCCCGAAAGCGAAGCAGGGCGGTGCGCTGGGTATTAACGGCGGTCTGGGAAACATGGGCGTAAGCGTGATGCAGTTAATTGCACCGCTGGCAATCTCTGTCTCCATTTTTGCAGCTTTTGGTGGCGGTGGCGTCGAGCAGGCGGATGGTTCTTCCCTGTACCTGCAAAATGCGGCGTGGATTTGGGTTCCGTTCCTGGTGGTCTTCACCCTGGCGGCATGGTTCTTTATGAACGATCTGTCGGCATCTAAGGCTTCGCTGAGCGAGCAGTTGCCGGTGCTGAAACGCGGCCACCTGTGGGTCATGGCGCTGCTTTATCTGGCAACCTTCGGGTCGTTTATCGGTTTCTCCGCAGGCTTTGCCATGCTGTCCAAAACACAGTTCCGGAAGTGCAGATCCTGCAGTTTGCCTTCTTTGGTCCGTTCATCGGTGCCCTGGCGCGTTCACTGGGCGGTATGGTGTCTGACCGTCTGGGCGGAACACGCGTGACGCTGGTGAACTTTGTGATCATGGCTGTTTTCTGTGCGCTGCTGTTCCTGACGCTGCCAGCCAATGGCCAGGGTGGGAACTTTACCGCCTTCTTCGGCGTGTTTATGGTGCTGTTCCTGACGGCCGGTCTGGGTAGCGCATCGACCTTCCAGATGATTTCCGTTATCTTCCGCAAGCTGACGATGGATCGCGTTAAAGCGCAGGCGGAAGCGAAGAGCAGGCCATGCGTGAAGCCGCGACGGATACGGCTGCTGCACTGGGCTTTATCTCTGCCATCGGCGCAATTGGCGGCTTCTTTATTCCGAAAGCGTTCGGTATCTCTCTGGACCTGACCGGCTCTCCGGCAGGGGCAATGAAAGTCTTCCTCGTTTTCTATATCGCCTGCGTAGTGATTACGTGGCTGGTATATGGCCGTAATACCAAGAAAAATAAGTAAGTGTGATTATCCGTTTGCGCGGCCTTCGGGCCGCGTTTTTTTATTACTACAGTAGTTACAACATACTGATGGCGTTTAAGGAACAATGCCTGCGGGTAACACTGTGATCGCCATCGCTTTACAGGGCGGTCTACCCCTTAATACCTGAGATGTTAAATTTAGCCCTCCTTTTTGTACGATAAATTATAAATATCATTATAAATTAATGGCTTATAAAAATTAAAAATCTACCGCTTTGGTGGTATTCGATCTAGTACCCCACCTGAAACTCCCTCTCCGCCTTGATCGTTATCAATTCTCGCCATCTATCAGAGCGTTACCTTCGCTGCAAATCAGCAATGTCGATTTAGAGAGCCACAGGCTCCACACAGGAGATACCCGATGAGCAAATTTTTGGACCGGTTTCGCTACTTCAAACAGAAGGGTGAAACTTTTGCCGATGGGCACGGCCAGGTTCTGGAGACCAACCGGGACTGGGAAGACGGTTACCGTCAGCGCTGGCAGCATGACAAAGTCGTCCGTTCGACCCACGGCGTGAACTGCACTGGCTCATGTAGCTGGAAGATTTTCGTTAAAAACGGCCTGGTGACATGGGAAATGCAGCAGACCGACTATCCGCGTACCCGTCCGGATATGCCAAACCACGAACCTCGTGGCTGCCCGCGTGGTGCAAGCTACTCCTGGTATCTGTACAGCGCCAACCGTCTGAAATACCCTCTGATGCGCAAACGCCTGATGAAAATGTGGCGTGAAGCGAAAGTGCTGCACAGCGATCCGGTTGATGCCTGGGCATCCATTATCGAAGATGCCGACAAAGCAAAAAGCTTTAAGCAGGCGCGCGGTCGCGGTGGCTTTGTTCGTTCTTCCTGGAAAGAGGTCAACGAACTGATTGCCGCTTCAAACGTTTATACCGTCAAAACATACGGACCGGACCGCGTTGCAGGCTTCTCGCCTATCCCGGCGATGTCGATGGTCTCTTACGCCTCAGGTGCTCGCTATCTGTCGCTTATCGGCGGAACCTGTCTGAGCTTCTACGACTGGTACTGCGACCTGCCGCCAGCCTCTCCGCAGACCTGGGGCGAGCAGACCGACGTGCCGGAATCCGCTGACTGGTACAACTCCAGCTACATTATTGCCTGGGGCTCTAACGTTCCACAGACCCGTACGCCGGATGCCCACTTCTTCACGGAAGTGCGTTACAAAGGCACCAAAACCGTTGCGGTGACCCCGGACTATGCGGAAATTGCCAAGCTGTGCGACCTGTGCTGGCCCCTAAACAGGTACCGACTCCGCGATGGCGCTGGCGATGGGCCACGTGATGCTGCGTGAGTTCCACCTCGATAAACCCAGCCAGTACTTTACTGACTATGTCCGTCGTTATACCGACATGCCGATGCTGGTCATGCTGGAAGAGCGTGATGGCTACTATGCAGCGGGCCGTACGCTGCGTGCCGCCGATCTGGTGGATGCGCTGGGTCAGGAAAACAATCCTGAGTGGAAAACGGTCGCCTATAACAATAACGGCGAGCTGGTGGCACCCAACGGCTCTATCGGTTTCCGCTGGGGCGAGAAGGGCAAGTGGAACCTCGAGCAGCGTAACGGTACCACCGGTGAAGAGACTGAACTGCGTCTGAGCATGTTGGGTAGCCAGGACGAAATTGCTGATGTGGGCTTCCCGTACTTCGGCGGCGAAGGGTCCGAGCATTTCAACAAAGTTGAGCTGCAGAACATCCTGATGCATAAGCTGCCGGTCAAACGTCTGCAGCTGGCGGATGGGTCGACGGCGTTAGTGACAACCGTGTATGACCTGACGCTGGCCAACTACGGCCTGGAGCGCGGCCTGAATGATGAAACTGCGCAACCAGCTACGACGACATCAAAGCGTATACCCCAGCGTGGGCAGAGCAGATCACTGGCGTACCGCGTGCACACATCACCGTATCGCCCGTGAATTCGCTGAAAATGCTGACAAGACGCATGGCCGTTCAATGATCATTGTTGGTGCCGGTCTGAACCACTGGTATCACCTTGATATGAACTATCGTGGCCTGATCAACATGCTGATCTTCTGCGGTTGTGTGGGTCAAAGCGGCGGCGGCTGGGCGCACTATGTCGGCCAGGAAAAACTGCGTCCGCAGACGGGCTGGCAGCCACTGGCGTTTGCTCTCGACTGGCAGCGTCCGGCGCGTCATATGAACAGTACGTCTTACTTCTACAACCATTCCAGCCAGTGGCGCTATGAGACGGTAACGGCCCAGGAATTGCTGTCGCCAATGGCGGATAAATCCCGCTACAGCGGCCACCTGATCGACTTCAACGTCCGCGCTGAACGCATGGGCTGGCTGCCATCTGCACCTCAGTTAGGGACTAACCCGCTGCGCATTGCCGACGAGGCGAAGAAAGCGGGCATGACCCCGGCGGATTACACCGTCAAGGCACTGAAAGAAGGCACCATTCGCTTTGCGGCAGAGCAGCCTGAAAACGGCAAAAACCATCCGCGTAACCTGTTTATCTGGCGCTCTAACCTGCTGGGCTCCTCCGGTAAAGGCCACGAGTACATGCTGAAATATCTGCTGGGTACTGAAAACGGTATTCAGGGGAAAGATCTGGGCAAGCAGGGCGGCGTGAAACCAGAAGAAGTGGAGTGGAAAGACAACGGTCTGGACGGCAAGCTGGATCTGGTTGTGACGCTGGACTTCCGTCTGTCCAGTACCTGCCTGTATTCCGATATCGTGCTGCCAACCGCTACCTGGTATGAAAAAGACGACATGAATACCTCGGATATGCATCCGTTTATTCATCCGCTGTCTGCAGCCGTTGACCCGGCGTGGGAATCCAAAAGCGACTGGGATATCTACAAAGATATCGCGAAGAAATTCTCCGAAGTGTGCGTAGGACATCTGGGCAAAGAGACCGATGTGGTGACCCTGCCGATTCAGCACGACTCTGCAGCGAACTGGCGCAGCCGCTGGACGTGAAGGACTGGAAAAAAGGCGAGTGCGACTGATCCCGGGTGTGACTGCGCCGCACATTATTCCCGTTGAACGTGACTACCCGGCAACGTACGAACGCTTTACCTCTATCGGCCCGCTGATGGAAAAAATCGGTAACGGGGGTAAAGGGATTGCGTGGAATACCCAGAGCGAAATGGACCTGCTGCGTAAGCTCAATTACACCAAAGCGGACGGCCCGGCCAAAGGCCAGCCAATGCTGAACACGGCGATTGATGCTGCAGAAATGATCCTGACTCTGGCACCGGAAACCAACGGTCACGTGGCGGTGAAAGCATGGGCGGCACTGAGTGAGTTTACCGGTCGCGATCATACCCATCTGGCGACGAATAAAGAGGAAGAGAAGATCCGCTTCCGCGATATTCAGGCTCAGCCGCGCAAAATTATCTCCAGCCCGACCTGGTCTGGCCTGGAAGATGAACACGTCTCCTACAACGCTGGCTACACCAACGTTCACGAACTGATCCCATGGCGTACCCTGTCCGGTCGTCAGTCCCTGTATCAGGATCACCAGTGGATGCGCGACTTCGGTGAGAGCTGCTGGTTTATCGTCCGCCAATCGATACCCGCTCCGTGAAAGCGGTAATGGGTACGAAATCGAACGGTAACCCGGAGAAGGCGCTGAACTTCCTGACGCCGCACCAGAAGTGGGCATTCACTCCACCTACAGCGACAACCTGCTGATGCTGACGTTGTCCCGCGGTGGCCCGATTGTGTGGATGAGCGAGACGGACGCCAAAGATCTGGGCATTGAAGATAACGACTGGATCGAAGTGTTCAACAGCAACGGTGCGCTGACGGCGCGTGCGGTTGTCAGCCAGCGTGTCCCGGCCGGGATGACCATGATGTACCACGCGCAGGAACGTATCGTTAACCTGCCGGGTTCTGAAATCACCGAGCAGCGCGGCGGCATTCACAACTCCGTGACCCGTATTACGCCAAAACCGACGCACATGATCGGCGGCTATGCGCAGCTGGCCTACGGCTTTAACTACTACGGCACGGTAGGATCTAACCGCGATGAGTTCGTGGTGGTACGTAAGATGAAGAATATTAACTGGTTAGACGGCGAAGGTAATGACCAGGTACAGGAGAGCGTAAAATGAAAATTCGTTCACAAGTCGGCATGGTGCTGAATCTGGATAAATGCATCGGCTGTCATACCTGCTCAGTCACCTGTAAAAACGTCTGGACCAGCCGCGAAGGGATGGAGTACGCGTGGTTCAATAACGTGGAAAGTAAACCCGGCACCGGCTTCCCGACCGACTGGGAAAACCAGGAGAAATGGAAGGGCGGCTGGATCCGTAAAATCAACGGTAAACTGCAGCCGCGCATGGGTAACCGTGCGATGCTGCTCGGTAAAATCTTCGCCAACCCGCATCTGCCGGGCATCGATGATTACTACGAGCCGTTTGATTACGACTACCAGAACCTGCACAACGCGCCGGAAAGCAAACATCAGCCGATCGCACGTCCACGCTCGCTCATTACCGGGCAGCGTATGGATAAGATCACCAGCGGTCCAAACTGGGAAGAGATTCTGGGCGGCGAGTTCGAAAAACGCGCCAAAGACCAGAACTTCGAGAACATGCAGAAGGCGATGTACGGCCAGTTCGAAAACACCTTCATGATGTATCTGCCGCGTCTGTGCGAGCACTGCCTTAACCCGGCGTGCGTGGCGACCTGTCCGAGCGGAGCATCTATAAGCGTGAAGAAGATGGCATTGTGCTGATCGACCAGGACAAGTGCCGCGGCTGGCGTATGTGTATTACCGGTTGCCCGTACAAAAAAATCTACTTCAACTGGAAGAGCGGCAAGTCTGAGAAGTGCATCTTCTGCTATCCGCGTATTGAAGCCGGTATGCCAACCGTCTGCTCTGAGAGCTGCGTGGGCCGTATTCGTTACCTCGGCGTGCTGCTGTACGACGCGGACGCGATTGAAAATGCAGCCAGCACCGAGAACGAGAAAGATCTCTATCAGCGTCAGCTGGACGTCTTCCTCGATCCTAACGATCCGAAAGTGATTGAGCAGGCGCTGAAAGACGGCATTCCGCAGAGCGTGATTGACGCGGCGCAGCAGTCTCCGGTGTACAAAATGGCGATGGACTGGAGCTGGCGCTGCCGCTGCATCCGGAATACCGCACGCTGCCGATGGTCTGGTACGTGCCGCCGCTGTCTCCGATCCAGTCTGCTGCGGATGCGGGTGAGCTGGGCAGCAACGGCATTCTGCCAGACGTGGAAAGCCTGCGTATCCCGGTTCAGTATCTGGCAAACCTGTTAACCGCAGGGGATACCCAGCCGGTCCTGCTGCGCTGAAACGTATGCTGGCGATGCGCCACTTCAAACGCGCTGAAACCGTTGACGGTGTTAACGATACCCGTGCACTGGAAGCGGTAGGTCTGACCGAAGCCCAGGCGCAGGAGATGTACCGTTACCTGGCGATTGCCAATTACGAAGACCGTTTCGTGGTGCCGAGCAGCCATCGTGAACTGGCTCGCGAAGCCTTCCCGGAGAAAAATGGCTGTGGCTTTACCTTTGGCGACGGTTGCCACGGTTCAGACACGAAATTCAATCTCTTCAACAGCCGCCGCATTGATGCCCTGGATGTGACGAGCAAAACGGAGCCGCACCAATGATTGAACTTGTCATTGTTTCGCGTCTGCTCGAGTACCCGGATGCTGCGCTTGCGCAGCATCAGCAGGAGCTCTTTGATGCACTCGCGTCATCTGAAAATCTTGAGAAAGAGGATGCCCAGACACTGGCCGTTTTCCTCCGGGACCTGTTAGCGCGCGATTTACTGGATGCGCAGGCGGATTACAGCCAGCTGTTTGACCGCGGACGCGCGACGTCGCTGCTGCTGTTTGAACATGTTCACGGTGAATCACGTGACCGCGGTCAGGCGATGGTTGACCTGATGGGACAGTACGAGCAACACGGCCTGCAGCTCGACAGCCGCGAGCTGCCGGACCACCTGCCGCTCTACCTTGAGTATCTGGCGCAGTTGCCTAAAGAGGAGGCGCTGGGGGGGCTGCAGGACATCGCGCCGATCCTGGCGTTGCTCGGCGCACGACTTCAGCAGCGCGAGAGCCGTTACGCGGTGCTGTTCGACCTGCTGGTGAAACTCGCCAACGCATCGGTCGACAGTGAAAGTTGCGGAGAAGATCGCCGATGAAGCCCGCGATGATACACCACAGGCGCTGGATGCGGTCTGGAGGAAGAGCAGGTGAAATTCATGGCTGATCAGAACTGCGGTGAGTCTGAAATCTCTGCTCACCAACGTCGTTTTGCCGGAGCCGTTGCCCCGCAATATTTGAATATCTCTAACGGAGGACAGCAATAATGCACTTCCTGAATATGTTCTTCTTTGACATTTACCCGTATATCGCGGGCACCGTGTTCCTGGTGGGAAGCTGGCTGCGTTATGACTACGGCCAGTACACCTGGCGTGCTGCCTCCAGCCAGATGCTCGATCGCAAAGGATGAACCTGGCTTCTAACCTGTTCCACATCGGGATCCTGGGGATTTTTGCGGGTCACTTCCTCGGAATGCTGACGCCGCACTGGATGTATGAGTCATTCCTGCCGATTGAGGTGAAGCAGAAAATGGCGATGATTGCCGGCGGTGCCTGCGGCGTGATGACGCTGGTGGGCGGTTTACTGCTGCTCAAACGCCGTCTGTTCAGCCCGCGCGTTCGCGCGACCACCACTGGGGCGGACATTCTGATTTTGTCCCTGCTGATGGTGCAGTGTGCGCTGGGTCTGCTGACCATTCCGTTCTCGGCTCAGCATATGGATGGCAGTGAAATGATGAAGCTGGTCGGCTGGGCGCAGTCTGTGGTGACTTTCCACGGTGGTGCGTCTGAGCACCTTGACGGTGTGGCGTTTATCTTCCGCGTGCACCTGGTGCTCGGGATGACGCTGTTTGTGCTGTTCCCGTTCTCTCGTCTGGTGCATATCTGGAGCGCACCGGTGGAGTATCTGACGCGCAAATATCAGATTGTTCGCGCCCGTCGCTAATTTGCTGAAAACCGACACGGGAGCAGGACGCTCCCGTTAATTTCAGATTGTGTAAAGAAGGGGCTCCTATATTATTAGCGGTTGGATTAGCTAGTGAAGGGAGCACTGGTGTGGGTCAATCAACAGAGCCGGAAATTTCGGCCGCAATAAAAATTATCTCAACAGGTATTGCCTTGCCTGCTGAAAGACTGACATCCAGCGATCTGGATTCATGGTTAGGAAAACCGCCTGGCTACGTTGAAAAACGGTCCGGTATTCTTACCCGCTACCACGCTTCTCACACCGCCAGCCAGGCCGGGTTGGCCGCACAGGCGCTACATAACGCGCTACATGCCGGAACGATATCACCTGCTTCCATAGACCTGTTAATTTGTGCATCGGCTATTGCCATACAAGCGCTTCCCTGCAGTGCGGTTCATATTATCAAGGCGGCGGGTATGCCCGCGGGTATGGCGGGGTTTGATATTAACAGTAGCTGTGTCAGCTTTATTTCCGCTTTAGAAGTTGCTGCCGGTTTATTGAATACAGGCGCATATCGTCGCATCGCCATTGTTTCAGCTGATTTAGCATCGCGCGGCATTGACTGGAGCCACGAAGAGTCTTCGTTGATTTTCGGTGATGGTGCGGCGTGTGCGATCGTGGAGCGTGGTGACGGCAACAGCGGGATTATCACCAGCCTGATCGAGATGTACCCGGATGGCAGCGAACTCTGTGAAATCCGTGCGGGAGGAACACGTCGCAACCCCAGAGCGGGCATGAGCGACAGTGATTTTATGTTCCATATGCAGGGTAAGGCGCTGTTCCGGTATGCCTCTTCGCTGATTGATGACTACTTCGCGCGGCTGCTGGGAAAATGCGGTCTGCAACTGTCGGATATCGGTACCGTCATTCCGCATCAGGCCAGCCATCTTTCTCTTGAACACATGCGTAAGCGGCTGGGCGTCCCTGAATCCATCTTAATTGATGTTTACCGTCACTACGGCAACCAGGTTGCCGCCTCCATCCCTACGGCGCTGCATGAAGCGGTAACCATGGTCGTTTCACGCCGGGAAAACCCGCGATGCTTATTGGTACTGCAGCAGGCCTGACGCTGGCTGGCATGGTACTTATGCCATGAAGATCCTGGTGACAGGGGCAACCAGCGGGCTGGGGCGTAACGCTGTCCACTATTTGCTGGAACGTGGCTTTAGCGTAGTGGCGACGGGGCGTAATCCGGTCGAAGGTGCACATTTAAAGCATGTGGGCGCGACGTTTATCCCTCTCGACTTGTCCCAGGCGTCTCTGGACCAATGCGCCAGGCTCATGGAGGGATGCGATGCCGTGTGGCACTGCGCAGCGAAATCTTCTCCGTGGGGAGGGAGGGACGCTTTCTGGCAGGCTAACGTCATTGCAACAAAAAACTGGCGATGGCTGCGGGCACCGCGGGCATTCCGCGTTTTGTCCACATTTCTACCCCTGCGGTCTACTTCGATTTTCAACATCACTACGATCTTCCGGAAACCTACCTGGCGAACACATTTTCCAGCCACTATGCCAGCAGCAAACGGGCAGCCGAACGCATCATTGAAGATGCGGTGGCAAGCTTCAGCGCGACAACGTTCATCATTTTGCGCCCGCGTGGGCTTTTCGGTCCCCATGATAAGGTGATCGTTCCTCGCCTGCTGCGTCAGCTCCATCAGGGCGGAGGGGTATTGCGCCTGCCCAGGGGAGGAGAAGCGCTTCTGGATTTGACCTTCGTACAAAACGTGGTCTTTGCTATGGAACGTGCAACCTTGGGCCAGCCTCTTTATTCCGGCAGCATCTATAACGTGACCAATCACCAGCCGCAGCGGCTGGTTGATATGCTTGACGCGTTGCTGCGTCAGCAACTGGGGTTACGCTACCAGATCCGGTCAATTCCCTGGCCGGTGGTGTCACTGGCCGCGCGTGGCATGGAATTAGTCGGAAAGTGCATCAATAAGGAACCTCCCGTCACCCGTTACAGTGCGGGAACGGTTTGTTTCGATATGACGCTGAGCGCTAAAAAAGCCGTAGAGGAGTTGGGCTATACCCACGTTTCTCTATGGCAGAAGGCATCGCGCTAACGGGAGAATGGCTGAGGACGAATGGCAAAGATTACCGCGTTTGAAACAGGATATTGCACCCATATCGGCTGCATGGCTCTAAAAGGCGCTGGTCTCAGGGTGTGCAAATTTCCCGCTCGAGCCTGGCTCCTGGAGGTCGGTTCACACCGATGGCTATGGGATACCGGCTATTCCTCCTGGTTTGAACACTACACGCGCTCGGGCATTTTCCGCATTTACCGGCAAGTCACGCCGGTTTATTTCGACCCCAAACAGTCCCTGGCTCAACAGCTTTACGCACAAGGCTTGGTCGGGGGCGATATCGATGCGATTATCTTGTCGCACTTCCATGCCGATCACGTCGCAGGGCTGCGTGATTTCCCCGATGTTAGCTGTATTTGTTCTGGTGAGGGCTGGCAGCAGGTGAGAGCGCTGAGAGGATTTGCCGCCCTGCGTCAGGCATTTGTGCCAGGACTTTTCCCCTCCGAGTTTGAGTCGTCATTGCGCTTCATTGAAGGTTTCGAACCCTGAGGCTGCCCGAGGCGCTTGCTCCGTTTGAGCGGGCTATGTTTTGCCGGACAGTCAGGGCGAAATTATTTTGATCCCGCTTGCAGGCCATGCAGCCCGGACACCTTCGGCGCATTCGTCCTGACAGAGGACGGCTGGACGACTTTTGGCCGCAGATGCGGCATGGTCTCCTGACAATTACCGGGAGATGCGCGGTCCTTCACGGCTTGCCAGTCTGGTGATGTCCGATCCCTCTGCTTATTACCAGACGCTCCGGCAACTCAATCAACTCTGGAAAAACGGTAAAGTGGATATTCGTCTGTGTCATGAGGGCGATTTGTGAACCTCATTATGTTGATGTGGCGCTATTTCTGCACCCGCAGACGGCGTTTTACCGAACGTGAAAAACTGGAGAGATGGCAGGAAAAAAAACTGCATCGCTTCAGGCGGAACGTGTTATCGAAAAGCCCATGGTTTCAACGATTTCTCGCGGTGCCGTTCGGACAGTGGCCGCTGATGGACAAGGCGCTGATGATGACGCATTTCGATGAGATGAACACTGAAGGTCTTAAGCGTGACGCGCTGATGGCCTGCGCGCTGAAAAGTGAACAGAGCCGGGACTTCAGTCCGAAAATAGGCCGATTTAGCGTGGGCCTGTCATCAGGTACTTCCGGCAGACGCGGGTTATTTGTTGTCAGTCCGAAGGAGCAGCAAATTTGGGCTGCAGGTATGCTTGCCAGGGCCTTACCGGACGGTCTTTTTGCCCGGGAACGGGTTGCACTGTTTCTGAGGGCAAATAATAACCTTTACCAGAGTGTGAGCAGCCGCTGGTTGAGCCTGGAATTTTACGATTTACTGGCGCCGTTTCAGCCGCAATTGCGCCATGTAGAACAGTTTTCCCCGACGATCATTGTTGCCCCCGCACAGGTATTACGTGCGCTGGCGCTGGCGGTACTGGACGGAACGCTGCAGCTGAATGTCAAAAAGGTGATTTCTGTCGCCGAAGTTCTGGAGGAACAGGACAGGGCACTTATCCACCAGGTATTTGGTAGCGTGGGTGAAATCTATCAGGCAACAGAGGGTTTTTTAGCTTCAACCTGTTCTTTTGGGACGTTACATCTGAACGAGGAGTTTATTCACGTCGAGCCCCACTGGCTGGATGAGAAGCGCTTTACGCCTGTTATCACCGATTTCACCCGCAGCACGCAGCTCATCGTCCGTTACCGCCTTGATGACATACTGGTTGCCCGCGAGGCGCGGTGCCCGTGTGGAAGTGCGGCGCGCGCGATTGAGCGTATTGAGGTCGACAGGACGATCAACTCCTTCTCCCGGATAGCACGGGCAAACCGCAGGTTATTTTTGCCGACCCCTGCAGCCGCGTGCTGGCCGTCACGCTCCCACTTACCGCAGACTATCGCCTGGTACAAACAGAAGCAGAGAGACTGTGTCTTACCGCGGATTGTGACGCAGTAATACTTCCTCACTGCCGCGACGCGCTGAATGAGCTGTTTACGTTACAGGGAATAGACACTTCCCGGCTGGTATGGGCGCTGCAGTCCCGAAGCGTATCACCGAACTTTGACGCAAAACGACGGCGCATAGTTCGTGAATGGGAAAAGAATGAGTGAATTACTGCAACGCCTCAAGCAGATGCTATTGGGGTGGGGGTCGGTCGGGGTCGTTTATTCACTTTGCGACAGGTTACAGGGTGAAGGTTATCGTTTAACCCCACTACGGGTTGACGCGTTAATTCCCTTTTCGCCTGATGCGGTGTGGCTCTACTTGTCCTTTTTCTTGATTGTCCCGTTGGGATATTTATTAACGCCGTATAACCGAGTGCGGTGGCTTGCCCGGTCCATGCAATTTTCGGCGCTGGGGGCAGGCATCATATATCTGTTATGGCCGACCACCATGGTGTATCCCACGCTGGCAGGAGAGGGTGTTTCTTCCAGAGTATTAGGATGGTTGGTCTCTGTCGATTCCCGTCAAAATTGCTTTCCCTCTTTGCACGCTGCGCTGACGGCACTCGCCGTCTGGGCGATAGCGGCAGGGCGTTTACGCTGGATGGCGGTTGCAAGCGTCATCTGGGCGTGTGCTATTGCCTACTCTATTCTTCAGCTGAGAAGACATCTGTTTATTGATTTAATGGCGGGTGTTTTGCTGGCAGGGGCCAGTGTATGGCTGGCAGGGCATCTGGACGTGCGCAGACAAAATATAAAGGAATACCCGGTGAGTGAACTCCTGTTTCCCGTTCTTTTTATGCTGTTTTTCGTGTGTGCTGAGCCTGTATTCTTCAGTTCACACGGCGGCAGAATATTGACTGGCTCGATATCATTTTCAATCTCAATTCCGGGCACATTATGCTGTGGTTTTCCGGTGCCTGGAGGTGCTTTGCTACGGATTTGTGCTGGAACACTTTAGCCTGAATCTTTTTGAGGGATGGTCTGCCGTCGGGGTATGGCTCTTTACATTGTTAGCATGGGACGTTGGTTTCTACTGGCTTCATCGTCTCCATCACCAGCTTCGGCTACTGTGGGCTGTTCACGTTGTTCACCATCAGGGGGAGAACTATAACCTGTCGTTGGGGGTGCGAAATTCCTGGTACTCGTCATTAACGTCAATCCCTTTCTTTTTGGTGTTAGCGCTGGCTGGCGTACCGCTGAGTGTCTTTCTGGCGGTTTCCATCGTGCATTACAGCATTCAGTTTTTTAACCATAACGCATTAACGCCAACGCTGGGATGGCTAGAAAAGGTATTTGTTACCCCGACACATCATCGCGTTCATCACCTTAATAATAAGCGCTATGCCGATACCAACTACGGTGGCACCTTTATTTTCTGGGATAAATTATTCGGTACGTTCTGCGAGATGCCCTCGCAGGAGAAGTTGACCTATGGGGTAAAAGGCAGGAAGCCATCGTTAAACCCGATGCAGGAAAGTAATCTTCCTTTTTTGCAAATGGCAGGTATTTTGAAAACGGTTCGCCTCCGACATCGCCAGTTTGACTGTTCGATATTAATGACAGGTGTCGGGGCTATTCTGTTGTTTGCGCTCGTTCTGGGCTACATCCAGCGCTACGGATACAGCATAGATAACGTGGGCGCTGCGCAGTCCCTGTTGTTTATATTGCTGGCAGCTGGCTCTGTCGCATTGGGTGGGATCAGCGAGGGTCAGCGCTGGGGAGTGATGATGTGGTGTCTGGTCACGCTCTCTTTACCGCTGCTTTTCTTGGGTTACTGGGGCTGGAATCACGTCTATTGGGTTGCAGTTATGGCGGCACTGGCCGCACACGGTATTGCACTCACCTATGGTCTTGGGCGCAGATCAAAAAGGGGGATAAGTGAACCAGTTTAATCCTGACAAGCGGTTGACCTTTCCCGCCGATCCCCCCGGGCTGGTTGCAGCACTTCACAGCGAAACACGCGCGTTGTTAACAGAACGGGGCGATCATCGCTATGCAGATGGCCGAATGCTGGTTAAAACAGTGATGCTGGCTGGTGGCTGTATTGGAAGTTATGCGTTAGCGCTTCATCAGAGTGACCTGCCCCTGTATTTTTCATGGTATTTTGCCGCCATCGTTTTCGCGATGTTGCTGACCGTGAACGTCGTGCATGATGCGTCTCATAATGCCTTTCTGAAAAGTAAGAAAGCTAACGCGTGGGTAAACCGTATTGTCGCTATCCCTCTCGGCCTGGATCCCGATTGCTGGCGCGTTCGCCATGTCAGATTTCATCATGGATTCACCAACATAGAATGTTACGATCCGGACACCGCAGAAAATGGTCTTATGCGCCAGACGCCCTGGCAGCGCTGGCGACCCTTTATGCGGGCGCAGCGCTACTACTGGCCGTTGGTCGCCGCATTAACCTTCCCCTGGTATATCTGGATTGTTGACTGGCTCGACAGAGGGGGATATACACCGGTGACGCCTCATCTGGCGCAGCAGGGTATTATCGGCTGGACGTTTTTTTTTGACGGGTAAAGCCTTGCACGTAGCGTTCAGCCTCGTGTTACCCATGTGGTTATTGGCCGACAGATTTAGCGCCGGTTCAATTTTGCTGACCTATATGCTCTGTCAGATGATCTCTTCTCTGATATTCGTCATGCTCGTCATCGGGACGCACTGGGCAAAGGGCAGCGCTCAGCTCCCCCCTGACGGGGGCAAAATGGCTCAAGGCAGGCTTTCCCATACCTTTGCAACGACCTTTGACTGGTCGACACGGCCCGCGTTCATGGGTTACTGGCTGGGTGGCCTCAATCTTCATCTGACTCACCATCTTTTCCCGCACTGGAGTCATCGCCATTATCCTCAGTTGAGCCGCATCATCGAGGATGTCGCCGCGCGAGAAGGGCTGGATTATCGACGACTCACCTCGCCGATTTAATGTCTCTCCAGCAGCGTTTTCTCAGGCGCATGGGTGAACGCCCTGAGCGACACGGAGAATGGCCGTGAAGATTATGGTAACCGGAGCATCGGGTTTCATTGGCGGGGCTTTTATCCGGCGTTTTGCCGATACTGACGGCGTTTCGCTGTGCGGCGTCGGGCGCCGTGAACATGTCGCGTTGCCCGCATCAGTTGAGTATTACGCACTTGGGTTAGACCAGCTTCATACGCTTGATGTCGTACCCGATGTGGTTATTCACGCGGCAGGAAGGACTTCGCCCTGGGGTAGTGAGCACGATTATTACCGGGATAACGTTGAGACGACCCGGCATGTTATCGATTTTTGCCGTCATCGTGGCTTTCCACGACTCATATTTATTTCAAGTGCGGCGGTTTACTACCGTTTTGCGCACCAGCCAGGACTGCGTGAATGTGATGCTATCGGCCCCGAATTTAGCAGCCAATATGGGCGCACAAAACGTCAGGCAGAGTGCCTTGTTGAGACGTATCAGGGTGAGAAAACCATTTTTCGCCCTTGTGCCGTATTTGGTGAGGGCGATCGCTTGCTCTTACCGCCTCTGTTGGCTGCGGCTAAAAAAGGAAAGCTGCCCTCTATCCTTAGCCGCGGTGTAAAAGCGCAGGCCGACATTATGCACGTCGATGTGCTAGGGGATTACCTGATGCGTGCCGTGAAACGCAGTCATCTCCGCCCGTGCTATAACATCTCCGCCAGTCAATCTGTCGAAATCCATCGGCTGTTATGTGAAGTCTTGCAGCAGTTGGGTTTGCCTCAACCGCATAAAACCGTGCGCCTGGGAACTGCGATGTGTTTTGCTGGCATACTTGAGAGGCTGTGGCGCTGGCTGCCGTTGCCGGGAGAACCGCCGATTACCCGTTTTGGCGTTGCCGTTTTTGGCTACACTAACACCCTGAATGTTACGCGTATGCTGGATGACTTTGGTCCACCATCAATGGATTTTGACGTCAGCCTGCGCACGTTTTTACAACAACTCAAGGAAGAGCGCCTGTGTTAATTATCGCAATAGCATGGCTGGCCATTCTGCTTTTCAAAGTCTGTATCACGCAGAAAATGCTTACAGCCACAAGGGATAACAACTCTTGCTCTTTCAGCGACATTACGGTCATGCAACCCATACTCAGCGGTGATCCTGCGTTAGAGACGGTGTTGGCCGCGAGTCTTCAAAATTTGCCTGGCGCAACGTTTCTTTGGCTGACTGACGTGGACGACGCGGAGGCCGCAAGGGTAACGCAGCGGTTGCAGACGCGTTACCCTCAGAGCGCTATTCATATCTGCGCATACCCTGAAGCGCCGGAAGGATAAATCCAAAGTTATATAAGCTTGAGCAAGGAAGAAAGCAGGTTAAGACCCTGACGGTCCTGATTTTAGATGACGATGCGGTACTGACGGCGACATCGCTGAACACGATGCTTGCCGCGCTTGATGATCATTCGCTTGTCACCGCGTTGCCTGGTATGTGGCTACCGACAACTTACCGTCGCGACTGCTGGCACAATTTGTTAATGATAACTCAGCGCTGACGTATCTGCCGTTGCTGCCTTTTGTCAGACCGTTAACGCTAAATGGCATGTGCTACCTGTTACCTTTACGTGTGCTGGAAAACGTGGGGGGATTTTCGCCCATCCTTCGACATCTGACCGATGATCTCGCGCTGGCAACGCTTCTTACTCAGCAAGGGGTAAACATCGTACAGTCTGTCGCGCCAGTGAGCGTACAAACCAGCGTACCTGACGTCAGACGGTATTTTCGTCAGATGCACCGCTGGTTTTTGTTCGCCACATTGTTGATGCGTGAGAAGCCTGCCGGTACGAATCTGGCAATCTTTCTTCTTCAGGGTTTACATCCGTTACTGCTTTGGGCGATGGTGGTGCTCGCATTCAGTGGGGGATAAATTGCGTGTTACTGGCGGTGGTCCTTCTCGTTCGCCACGTTGCCTTGCGCCGTATACAGCGCTTAGTGTCAGAGACTATTTCCGCAAGGCCGGTGATGTCGGTGTTATCAGAGCTGTTGCAGCCTGTGCATTTAATTCATGCCTTGTTCAACCGGAATATTCACTGGCGTTCGCGTCGCTATCGCGTTTTCAGTAATGACCGCTTCAGCTCATTGTGACCGACATGCGACTTAACATCGCGTTTATCACGGGAAGAAGCCGTCCCGGCAACCTTGCGCTCAGCCCGGTGCAGAGTTTGTTCCTCCAGTCTTTGCTGACGGAGGGGGCCATGCCTGTCACTGAAAATTTCCCCTGGATACCTCAAACCCAGCCATGGTGTGATACGGGTTTATTGCGTGCAAGTTGCAGCAATGCGCGGGACTACCTCACTTCTCGCAGGGCAGCGTTTGGCGAGCGCTATCGAAACATTGCGATCGCGTTGCTGGAATCGGCGGATCACACGCTGTTACTTTCCGGAAGCTGTGGATTGGAACTCTTTAATAATCTTCACCTGCCGTCCTCAGTCCTGTCTCGCGTGAGTATTTTTGCTTACGGCCCCGTGGCTCGTCAGCGTCCTGACTGCATCATCTTTTGGTTCAGGGGCAGCAAGACTGGATTTCTCGCCTTTGGTTTCACCAGGCGGACGAGCGCATACCCTGCGGTCATATGGACTATCTCTCGCAGCCGGAGCTGGTCTGTTTATGTCAGCGATTTATAAATCAAATACGGAAATAGAGTCTGATATGCAACGCTTGTTTGATCTGATTCCTGACAACGTCACGCGAATTGATTTGTTGGCCCCGCCATTTTCCGGACATTTGCATCCCGTGCTGGCAATGGGGAGGGCGCTTTCAGCGCATTATCAGGTCCGGATTATCAGTACTCGCGGTGCCAGCGCGCGGATTGCGGCGTCCGGACTGCAAGGCTCATTCTTGACGGCGATTTCGATACACCGTTAGTGTCTATCGCCAATCCAAAATATGCCGTAAAGACGCATCCTGTGAGGCTTTATCGTCAGTTTCGTTCAGTCGTAGGCCTGCTTAAGGGTTTTGCTGACGAACTAGAGAGGGCGTGGCATCGGGAAGGCGTGCCGGATTTGGCCATCGCCGACTTTACACTTCCCGTCGTGGGGCCTGTCTGTACCCGGATGAATGTTCTCTGGTGGAGTAGCTTGCCGTCGCCTGCGTTCTTGAAGCACCGGACGGCCCACCCGCTTATTGTGGTGGGCTGATGCCGGCCATCACCGCGTGGGAACGGATAAGCCACCTGCTCCACAGGAAAAAAGTCAGGTTGTTCAAGAGTCTTGTTTTTTGGTTTTTTCGCGGTGTGATTCGTCAGACGGGCATAACCCGGCTATATCGGCCTGACGGCAGTGAAACGGCATATTCACCCTCGCACATTCTCGCTCTGGGCGAAAAAGAGATGGAATTTGAGCGGACCTGGCCTGAATCGGTAGCCTTTATTGGACCTGCGCTGTACACACTGCCTGCAGATGGAGAGAAACCGACCTTCATTGAAGGAAAGCGGCATGTCCTGATTACGCTGGGTACACATCTGGACTGGCATAAAGATGACGTAGCGAAAGCGGCAACAGCTCTGGCGAAAACGATGCCAGACTGGGTGTTCCATTTCACGGATGGCAGCCTGGAAAGTGCGGAATGTGAACGGGCAGGGAATTTCTTACGTATGCATTGGGTTGATTATGATGCCTGGTTATCTCGTTACGATGTCGTGATACACCACGGCGGGGCGGGGATTATGTGGCACTGTATTCAAAAAGGGATCCCGGCTCTGGTGTACCCGGTTGACTACGATCAGTTCGATCATGCCGCCCGGGTCGAGTTTTTCAGAAAAGGTATCTGGCTGCGCGGCGGACTCAGGCAACTTGAACAGGCTCGTGAACATCTCCTCACGTTAATCCGCAAGGATTAGCCTGTTCGCCCCAGACTCTAATTTGCTGATTTGATCCCAACCCCGCACTCGCGGGGTTTTTTCTCGCCCCAGCCCAGGTTATTACCTGCCGCCGCAAACAGTATCAATGCACCACCAGCCAGTTGCGTGATATTCAGCGAGTGTCCGAACACCACGTTATCGACAATTATGGCCACCACGGGATAGATAAAAGACAGAGAAGCGGTAACGGGCGTCGGGAGCTTCTGGATCGCGCTATACAGCAACTGATACATGATCCCGGTGTGGACGACACCTAACGTCAGTAAAATCGGCCATGGGAAATCAGCTGAAAATGCCGGCTGGTGGGCGAAGGGTAACAGCATGACCACGCCGGTCAGTACCTGAATAAAGGCGATATGCTGGGGCGCAACTGATTTAAGTCTGCGGGCGATTATGGCTGTCAGGGCGTAGAAGAAAGCGGCCCCATCGCCAGTCCGATTCCTGCGAGCCAGCCTTCGCCCTGTGCGCCATTCAGCTCACTGGAGAGCAGGATGACTACGCCGCCAAAGGCGAGAACGAGCCAACCCCATTTCACCAGGCTCACGCGTTCACCTAAAAACATCCCCATCAACACCAGCATAAACGGCTGAGTGTTATAGACCACGGTAGAAAGGCCGATTGAAATACGTTCATAAGCCGCGAACAGCAGCAACCAGTTCACCACTAACGCAACACCGCCCAGAATTGCCAGCAGTAGCGTGACCCGGGTGAGCGGACTAAATGGTTTTCGACTTATTCGGATGAAAATAAAAAGGGCCATTGCCCCGATAAGGCATCGCCAGAAAACCACTTCCGTCACCGGCAGGCCGGAAAGCAGAACAAACGCGCCAATCGAGCCGGAAATTAACATTGCCAGGCTCATCTGCCAGACGCCTTTTTGTACATCACCCATTATTCACCTCCTGATTAATGACGATATTGTCGAATACCGCTGTTGGGAATAACATGGCTGATATAAGGTGAAAGACAGTGATGACTTTTTTAAATTAGGTAAAAACGATGGAAAACCTTCTCGATGACATCGATCGCCAAATCCTGGCCTGTCTGGTTGAGGATGCGCGTATGTCGCTAAAGGTACTCAGCGGACGTATTGGACTGACATCTCCCAGTACAGCAGAGCGTCTGAAAAGACTGGAAGAGCGTGGGGTGATTGAAGGGTATGGCGCGCGCGTCAATCTGACGGCGTTGGGGTATACGCTGCAGGCGCTGGTGCGGGTTCGTCCTTTACCGGGGTTGCTGCAAAAGGTAGATAAGTACATTCAGGCCATGCCGGAATGTATTGAGAGCGATAAAGTCACCGGTGAAGACTGCTTTGTTATCAGGCTGGTCGTGCGGTCGATTGAGCAACTGGATGCGTTGCTTGATGGTCTGGCGGAACATGCTCAGTGTAATACGTCGATCGTAAAAAGTTCACCGGTGAAGCGTCGGTTGCCACCAATGTGATCGTCTGTTGCTATGCATGACACATCGTTTGAAATACATCACTGGATTGGCTTTGAGATGATGGTGGTGGGGGAAGGATTCGAACCTTCGAAGTCGATGACGGCAGATTTACAGTCTGCTCCCTTTGGCCGCTCGGGAACCCCACCACGGGGTAATGCTATTTACTGGCCTGCTTCCTGCTGGAAGCGGGGCGCATCATATCAAATGAGACGCCCCTGTAAAGCGTTACCACAATAAAAATAAACTGGTTGCCTGAATTTTACGCGTTAAGCTGTAAAGCTAACCAGTTCATTTTCTTGTCGATTAAAGAATAATCGTTCTGTTACCGTAAACGAACACACGTTGCGCCAGCACCTGATAGAGCGCACGACTGAGTACGTTCTTCTCTACGTCACGCCCGGCGCGCATCATATCTTCTGCGGTATAGGTGTGATCCACGTGAATCACGTCCTGCATAATGATTGGGCCTTCGTCCAGGTTGTCATTCACGTAGTGCGCGGTGGCGCCGATGATTTTCACACCGCGTTCGTACGCCTGGTGATAAGGACGTGCACCGATAAAGGCTGGCAGGAATGAGTGATGGATGTTGATGATCTTGTTCGGGAAACGCGCAACGAAGGATGGGGTCAGCACACGCATGTATTTCGCCAGTACCACGTAATCCGGGTTATGCGCTTCGATAGCATTGGCCATCAGGTTGTCATGTTCTTCACGGGTATGGCCTTCATGGCTGACCAGCTCAAACGGAATATCAAAACGTTCAACCAGCGTGCGCAGCGTCTCGTGGTTACCGATAACGGCAGCGATTTCAACATCGAGCCACCGTAGTTTGCTTTCATCAACAGATCGCCAAGACAGTGGGCTTCTTTCGTCACAAGAATAACAACGCGACGACGGCCAGCGGGTGTCAATTCACGCACGGAGCCTTCAGGCAGCGCGCTGTCGAGATCGGCAAGCAGGGTGGTGTCGTTGAAAATCCCTTCGAGTTCGGTACGCATAAAGAAGCGTCCGGTACGGTGGTCAACGAACTCGTTGTTCTGCACGATATTCAGTTCATGCTTATAACAAATGTTGGTAATTCGTGCGATCAGCCCTTTTTGATCGGGACAGATGGTGCGCAGAACTTTACGTTGTAGTGATTGCATCGCCGGGAAATCCTGTTTGAGTATTTGCGAAGTCTGGGTTGTCAGGCATTACTGCCCGCAACACTTTTTAAATTTTTTACCTGAACCACAAGGGCAGGGATCGTTACGACCAAACTGTGGGCGCGTTCCGTCAATATAATACCATTGCCCGCTTTCCTTTAAGAACCGGGAACGTTCGATAATGGCACCGGGCTTATTGCGTTCGATAAAGCGGGCAACGAAGCTGACATAACCTTCATCAGCATCACTTCCCGTTGACGATTCATAGACGGTAAGGCCGAGCCATTGGGTATTAGCAAACCCGGCTTCAATATCCTGTCTGAAATCGGCAGCGTGGCAGGATGGGTGCCAGGTTTTAATCAGGTAGTCTGCGTCTTTGATCACAAAAGCAGTATACCGTGAACGCATGAGGTGTGACGGGTCTGGTGCAACCTGATCGCCAGACAGATATCGCTGGCAACATAGGCTATACTCCAGAGCGCTACCACAAGGGCAGAGTTGAGACACGATTCTCTTCCTGGAACAAAAATAAGGGCGTTAAACGCTTCGGGTAGCACCATGTTAACTGAGCAGTTGCGTTGATGCTATGTCAGGAATCCAGGGGACGTAAAACAGGGCTAATGAGAAAGGTTAAAATTGGACTGGCGCTGGGCTCAGGTGCAGCCCGGGGATGGTCGCACATCGGCGTGATAAATGCCTTAAAGCAGATGGGCATTGACGTTGATATTGTTGCTGGGTGTTCAATCGGATCGCTTGTGGGGTCCGCATACGCGTGCGGAAAGCTTCCGGAACTTGAAACCTGGGTACGCTCCTTCAGTTACTGGGACGTATTGCGCCTGATGGATCTCTCGTGGCAGCGCGGCGGGTTGCTGCGCGGTGAACGGGTCTTTAACCAGTTCCGTCAGATTATGCCTCTCGATGACTTCAGTCATTGTCAGTTACCCTTCGGTGCCGTTGCGACGAACCTCAGTACCGGCCGCGAACTTTGGCTTACCGAAGGGGATATCCATCTTGCCGTTCGCGCGTCCTGCAGCATGCCCGGCTTAATGGCCCCTGTTCCACACAACGGTTACTGGCTTGTCGACGGAGGCGTTGTTAACCCGGTCCCCATTTCCCTGACCCGCGCTATGGGTGCCGATATCGTTATTGCTGTGGATTTACAGCACGACGCTCATCTGATGCAACAAGACCTGATGCCAGTCAATCTTCAGAGTGAAGATGCCGAGGGCGAAAAACTGGCCTGGCATGAGCGTCTGCGCGGACGTCTCGGGCGCATGGCCGCCCGGCGTGCGGTAACTGCACCCACGGCGATTGAAATTATGACGACCTCAATCCAGGTCCTGGAGAACCGCCTCAAGCGCAACCGCATGGCTGGCGACCCGCCGGATATTCTGCTTCAGCCGTATTGTCCGCAAATTTCTACCCTTGATTTCCATCGGGCTGAGGCCGCCATCGCAGCGGGCTCGTTAGCCGTCGAAAAGAAAATAGATGAGTTGCTGCCTTTTGTGCGAACAGCACGTTAAGCACCTTTTTTGACTACTTCAGCAAAATCTGACAGGCGACAGTGCCGATAGCATGCCACTATGTAGTTACTGTCAGCCAGGGGAGGAACCATGACGAAGCCATTGGCCGGAAAACACATTTTGATTGTTGAAGACGAGCCCGTTTTCCGATCGCTACTGGATTCGTGGTTATCATCACTGGGGGCAAACACTTCACTGGCTGACGATGGCATCGACGCGCTGGAAAAAATGGTCAATATCACGCCTGATCTGATGATTTGTGACCTTGAGATGCCACGGATGAATGGACTGAAGCTGGTCGAACATCTGCGCAATGAAGCCAACCAGATGCCGATACTGGTGATTTCCGCCACAGAGAACATGGCGGATATAGCCAAAGCCTTGCGTCTGGGGGTTCAGGATATTCTGCTTAAACCGGTTAAAGATCTTAACCGACTTCGTGAAACCGTCTTAGCCTGTCTTTATCCCAATATGTTTAATTCCCGTGTTGAGGAAGAGGAACGCCTTTTCCAGGACTGGGACGCCTTAGTGAGTAATCCCCCTGCGGCGGCGAAACTGTTGCAAGAACTTCAACCGCCGGTGCAACAAAATATTTCTCACTGTCGTGTGAATTATCGCCAGTTGGTGGCCGCTGACCAGCCAGGGCTGGTGCTCGATATTGCGCCATTATCGGATTCAGACCTTGCATTTTATTGTCTTGATGTCACCCGGGCAGGGGATAATGGTGTATTAGCCGCGTTATTACTTCGTGCACTATTTAACGGGTTGCTGCAGGAACAACTCTCCCATCAGGTCAGCGGCTTCCCGAGTTAGGCAGTTTACTCAAACAGGTAAACCAGCTTTTCCGTCAGGCCAATTTACCCGGACAGTTTCCGCTGTTGGTAGGTTATTACCACAGCGGTTTGAAAAATCTTATCCTCGTTTCCGCGGGGCTTAATGCCTCGCTGAATACCGGGGAACATCATATTCAGGTCAGTAACGGTGTCCCGCTTGGAACATTGGGTACGGCTTATCTTAATCAAATTAGCCATCGCTGTTCCTCCTGGCAGTGCCAAATTTGGGGTGCCGGGGGACGGCTACGCTTAATGTTGTCCACGGAATAAGCAGTTGGATCTTAATTTTAAGATTGCTTTACCTGTGATTTACGGGGAGTGCTACTATCGCTGCCCGGAATCATGCGTATTTGTCCTAATTGATCGGCAACGCGTTCTTTTCAGACCCGGACTGCGGGATGAGGCTGATATACTTAACGCGTTATTTATTGCATAAAAGTTCAAAACTTGAACAGCTCAGGAGAATTTGAATGGCTGCCCTAAATTCGAAGTCAGAAAGGCCGTCATCCCGGTAGCGGGATTGGGGACCAGGATGTTACCAGCAACTAAGGCGATTCCTAAAGAGATGCTGCCTCTGGTTGATAAGCCATTAATTCAGTATGTCGTTAACGAATGTATCGCGGCCGGCATTACTGAAATTGTGCTGGTTACACATTCATCAAAAAACTCTATCGAAAACCACTTCGATACAAGTTTTGAACTCGAAGCCATGCTGGAAAAACGTGTTAAGCGCCAGCTGCTGGAAGAAGTTCAGTCTATTTGCCCGCCACACGTCACCATTATGCAGGTGCGTCAGGTCTGGCTAAAGGTCTGGGCCACGCAGTCATGTGTGCGCATCCCGTAGTAGGTGATGAGCCTGTTGCGGTGATCCTGCCTGACGTTATTCTGGACGAATATGAATCAGATCTTTCTCAGGACAATCTGGCTGAGATGATCAAACGCTTCGATGAAACAGGCAGCAGCCAGATCATGGTTGAACCTGTGGATGACGTTACCGCTTACGGTGTTGTTGACTGCAAAGGCGTTAACCTTGAACCGGGTGAGAGCGTGCCGATGATTGGCGTGGTTGAGAAGCTAAGGCCGACGTAGCGCCTTCTAATCTGGCGGTTGTAGGTCGTTATGTCCTGAGTGCTGAAATCTGGCCTCTGCTGGCGAAAACGCTCCAGGAGCGGGTGATGAAATCCAGCTTACCGATGCCATTGATATGCTGATCGAGAAAGAGACCGTTGAAGCTTACCATATGAAAGGTAAGAGCCATGACTGCGGTAATAAGCTCGGTTATATGCAGGCGTTTGTAGAATATGGCATTCGCCACAATACGCTCGGTGAAGAATTTAAAGCCTGGCTCAAAGAGAGCGCGGGTATTAAGAAATAACTCAGGCTTCATTTGATCTGAACCGGTGAGGCTCTGCCCACCGGTTTTTTTATGCCCATAACACGCCGTCATCACGTCCGATTGTAAGGAAACTAAATAGCCAAATAACGCTTTATGACAGAGTGTAAGGGGATGTTTGCGGTAAATTGCGGGTAAAAAAAATCCCGCATTACGCGGGATTTTCTGTAAGCGAGATGATTAATCCTTGATCAGGAAGTCATCCAGCTGTTTACCTTGCTCGTCCATTGCTTTCTTGATAACAGCAGGAGTACGACCTTGGCCGGTCCAGGTTTTAGTTTCGCCGTTCTCGTCAACATAGCTATATTTAGC
>ENA-OQHY01000284-OQHY01000284.1-human-gut-metagenome-genome-assembly--contig:-NODE-284-length-29612-cov-2.314533_pt1 | contig 29612 bp, 45 predicted proteins | sample MGYA00242570_ERZ504733 | MGnify/ENA primary metagenome ERZ504733 (study PRJEB26092, sample SAMD00036219) | human gut metagenome | host: Homo sapiens | study: EMG produced TPA metagenomics assembly of... | reverse complement strand
CGCCGTGAGTGTTAAGCACCGACCCTAGAATCCAATTTGAAGGAATTAAATTATGTCAGTAATCAATACTAACCTGTTATCCCTGTCTACTCAGAACAACCTGAACAAATCTCAGTCTGCTCTGGGTACCGCGATTGAGCGTCTGTCTTCTGGCCTGCGTATCAACAGCGCTAAAGACGATGCTGCTGGTCAGGCGATTGCTAACCGCATGAATTCTCAGATCAAGGGCATGACTCAGGCTGCTCGTAACGCCAACGATGGCATCTCTATGATTCAGACTGCTGAAGCAACCTGAACGAAATTAACACCAACTTGCAGCGTATCCGTGAACTGTCTGTACAGGCAGCAAACGGCACCAACCAAGACACTGACATGACCTCCATCAACACCGAGATCAACCAGCGTCTGTCTGAAATCGACCGTATCGCAGGTGCTGCAAACTTCAACGGTAAAACCTGCTGGATGGTTCTCAGAGCGGCGGCGTAACCATTCAGGTTGGTGCAAACACCAAAACTGGCGATACCATCAGCATCGGTTCTGACTCTCTGATCAATGCTAAGCTCAGCTCTCTTGCATCCGGTACTGCCCTGTCCGGCGGCACGGCATCTATCAGCGACAACACCACTGCAAAAGCGGTTATTGATGCAGTTGATACTGCTCTTAAAGGTATCGACGGTGCACGTAGCAACCTGGGTGCAATGCAGAACCGTTTCGAATCTACCGTTAACAACCTGAATAACTCAGTAACTAACTTGTCTGCAGCACAGTCTCGTATCCAGGATGCTGACTATGCAACCGAAGTGTCTAACATGTCACGAGCACAGATCTTGCAACAGGCTGGTACTTCTGTTCTGTCTCAGGCAAACCAGGTTCCTCAGTCTATGCTGTCTCTGCTGCGTTAATTCTTACGCCCTTGATATTCAAAAACCCGGCGTTGCCGGGTTTTTGTTATATTGCCCAACTCCACTTAAATGTTGATAGACTTGAAAATATTATGCGCAAAATTTTACTTACCATTGACAGGTTTGAACACTACGGTCAACACGAGAGTATTCTTTTTTGACTGATAGAATATTTTCATCGTCACAACTGGCAGGTCGATGTTTTTGCCAAAACCACGGTCGGTATTGGCTCAACAATTTGAATATTATAAATGAAAATAAAACCATTCGCTTGTTGGAACAACCCGATGGTAAGTTGCACGCTTTCTACGATCTGATATGGATATTTAACGGCTATATTCCCGCCGAGCTGAACACGACTTTTATGCAAGGAGACTGGGTTTCCAGGGTCTTCTTCCATCACTTTTACAGTTATGCTGATTATGATTTACCCTACGGCGCTGATGTGGAAAATGCGCTTTCCACCACCAGTTTTGCCTGTTCTACCGCCAGTTATGTCCGCTTAGTTGAAAAGGGAATTAAACAACCGCGCATCAAGATTTTCCCGCTCACTGTTAATAATCAATTTGCATCTGCCACAGGTGTCTTCACTGATAAACTCGAAAAAGCACTGCTGATCTCCACTGGATATAATAAAAATTTAGTTGAGCTCATCGAGTCATTCCAGACCAGAAATATTGAACTGGATTACTATAATCTCGACTCTGCGCCTGGTCCTGTAACGCCAGAGCTGCTGTCACAATATCAGCTTATTATTGGTGATGAAGCCCGAGTTGTACTTGCCATGAGTATGGGGATACCGGTTTTGATATCAGACGGTATTTCCTCACACGGTTATCTGACAGAAGCAAACCTGCTGGAACGCAATGATTATCATTTTGCGCTGACAGGTGCTCCCAAAATCGTTAACCGAAACCGCTGGATAAAAGAGATCCTTGACGGTTACTCGCAGGCAGCCCACTGGGCCTGGGAATACCGGGCTGAAGCAAACGCGCAGCTTTCTTTAGACTCCTGTGTTGGACGGATACTCGATCGTCTGCCTGCGCCAAAAGTATTAAAGATTTCGCAAGAACAGCACCGCAATCTCGAGTTTCACCGCAAGGTTATGGACAGTTTCGGGGAAGAAACAACGCGGTCAGTCAGTAGCTGGATGAATGAAAGAAAACCGACGCCATTGCGTTCCGCAATTATAGGTACGTTGCTTCAGTCTTTCCCTGCCTGCGCTAGTATTTCGGTCATAATCATCGATCGTGAGGGCGACCGCGATAAGCTGCATGCGAGTTTACGCTCTGTTAATAACCAGACATTAAGCGCCGACTCACTCATTGTAGTAGGAAAGCAACCATCGCATTGTATTACTGACGATCCGATAATACGCTTCGTGGGTGATCTGAATCTGGCGGTGGACGGGATCGCATCCGCTAATTTGCTCATTATGGAGTCGGGCGATACCCTGGAAGAGCATGCGTTACTTACCTGTGCCGAGTTTACCATGCGGGATCCGCAGAAGGAGTTTTGGTATTTTGATGAACTCGTTATTCGTGATGATAAGGAAGATGGCTTAATTCTGAAGCCGGAATGCGATATAGATATGTTGCGTGCGCATCCTTATATCGCTCCAGTGTCTTTATTTCTATAGATGCATTACGTCGCCACAATGGATTTAATCCTGACTGCTATATCTCAGTCATATCGATCTTTGCTGGAAATTAATTGAAGAAAAAGGACAGTTCGCGGTCGGTCATATTCCTGAGGCGTTGATCGCCAGAGCCATCAGTATGAACGAATGGTGTAAAAACCCCGCTATCATTGATGAAATGAAAATCATCACCGCCGCACATCTCTCACGCTGCGGCATACATGCAACGATCGCATCCGGCGAAGAGCCTGGCGTCCAGTTCGTGACGTATCAACTCCCCGCCATCGCGAAGGTGTCGGTGATTATTCCGACCAAGGACCGTCTGGTATTGCTCCAACGCTGTATTGATTCTTTGATGGAGAAAACGGCGTACCATCAGTATGAAATTATCATTGTTGATAATGGTTCAACCGATGAGGATGCGAGAAGATATCTGGATCAGCTGGAGTCGATGCAGCTGGCGCAAATTAGAGTTCTGCGCTGGGATGCTGCGTTCAACTTTGCCGCTATCAACAACTACGCTAGCCGTTATGCAACAGGTGAGTACCTGTTGTTCATGAACAATGATGTTGAAATTCACGATGGCAACTGGATGGGGGCTTTACTCGAACTCACTCAACGCCCGGAAGTCGGTATTGTCGGGAGTAAACTTGAATATCCGGATGGTACGCTGGAGCATGGTGGGTATATTACAGGCATCAATGACGGCGTGATTGTCTGTGGGAAAGGGAGCTCTCCGGATGACAGTGGCTTCCTTAGCCGACTGAAAATCCCTCGGGGCGCTCATGCAGTAAGTGCCGCATGCATGATGGTGCGTAAAGACGTATTTGATGAGCTTGGCGGATTCGACGAAGAGAATTTCCCGATCTACTACGCTGACGTTGATTTGGCATTAAAAGCGAAAGCGCAAGGGTATATCACCCTGTGGACACCGTTTAGCCGAGTTAAGCACCTTGGTGGAGCTTCGCGTTTGTTCCCTGAAAAATTTGCAGTCGCTACACATGCGGATGAAGCATGCAATGATGCGTTGTTGGAGAAATGGGGAGCAGAACTGGCGCGTGATCCTTATTACAATCCAAATATGAATCGTCTCGGGTCGACATTTAGCCTGAACACCCGCATGTCGCGCTTACCGCATGCGCTGCCAGGAAAGCCGTTACCTGTGATCATGGTACCCACATTAACTGGACCGGATGCGGTAATTATCGCGTCATTAAACCTCTTGGTGCGCTTCAGCAAGAGTTGAAGGCTGATGGCGGATTGATCCTCGGCCTGCCTACGGTGATGGAAGTGGCGCAGTTTCAGCCCGATCGCCTGATTCTTGAAGTGCCTATCGCCGATGATATTCCCCAGACAGTACAACGCTATCGTCAGGTCTGTAATGCCAAAATTATTATGGAATTTGATGATTACTATTTAGACGTCCCGGAGAAAAATATCTTCAGGGAGAATGTACCAAAAGACATCCAGAATCGACTGACCTCGGCTCTGGCCCTGGCTGACTGGGTTGTCGTGTCAACTGAGCCGTTAGCTGAAGCCTATTCTCGTTTTCATTCGGATATCCGCGTGGCTAAAAATCGCCTGGATATGGAACTGTGGGGGAACCTCAAGTCCGCTAAGCGCCGCGGTAAAAAACCGCGTGTAGGTTGGGCGGGGGGGCGAGCCATACGGGCGATCTCGAAATATTATTACCGATCATTTCTGAATTAAAAGATGAAGTGGAATGGGTGTTTATGGGGATGAAGCCTGAGGGCGTCGCGTGCGAATTCCATTTGCCTGTGCCTTTTGAGCATTATCCGCAAAAGCTGAGTGAACTTGACCTTGATCTGGCATTGGTCCCGCTCGAACAGAATCGATTTAACGAATGTAAAAGTAATCTTCGTCTCTTAGACTGGGAAGTTGCGGATTCCCCATTATCTGCACGGATATCGAGCCTTATCGCTGTGGCCTGCCCGTTCATCGGGTAAAAAATACGCCTAAAGCGTGGATTTCTGCTGTTCGTGAATACATTCACGACTGGAACGCGCTTGACAGGGCTGGTGAAGAACTGCGCAAAAGCAGTGCATCGCGACTGGATGTTAAGAGAGGGCGGTCTGAATGATTGGCAGCGCGCCTGGATAGGCTAATGCTTGTACCCAAGCGGAAGAGCGCCAGAAACTGGCGGTGTCTGAAACGAAGAATAGGTAAATGATGTATGTATCAGGGTGGAAAAATTGGTGTGGGGATCGTCACTTATAATCGTAAAGACGGTTTGCTTAAATTATTAAACTCTCTTCCGCGCCAATGTATAGATGAACTGGTCATTATTAATGATGGACAACATTTCCCTGAGTATTCAGCTCTGGATTGCCACTATATTTTGAATGAAGAGAATCTTGGGGTAGGGGGCAGCAAAAATCTGGCGCTATCTTACCTGCGAGAAAAGGGCGTTGATCACTATTTCCTCATTGAGGATGACTTGTTTGTCAAACGGAATGATGTTTTTCATCGCTACATTGAAATGTCCCGTCTCACAGGGGTACAACACTTCAATTTTAGTCAGCATGGGTTACTGAATGTTAATCAGCAGGGGCAGCCACTCGTGCGGATGCGCTGCGATTATGCCGGTGAAAAACTATTTATGTTCCCTTCCTGTGTCGGGGCATTTAGCTACTACACCGCGCTGGCGCTTGATACGGTGGGCTCATGGACGAACGTTTCTATAATGCGCTTGAACATGTTGACCATACCATTGCGGTCATAGATGCCGGCATGCATCCTCCGTTCGGTTATTTTGCAGATATAGCAGATTCACAAGACTATATTGGCGATGAGGGATGGAGCACTAAGCAATCTACAATTTCAGGCGAGCTCACTTTCAGAGCAATAGTTACAGTTGCTTTGCAACGGTTTAAACAAAAGCGTGGTTTCTTGCCTGCAGATATTACTATTGAGAACACAAAGAAAGTTACCCGGATACTGGAAAAAATCCATAGCAAATATGCAGTTAAACACTAAAGGGTACAATAAAACATTCAGCAAGCCAGTAGTGGAAAAACGACTGGCTGCAGAATTTCCTGTTCTAATCTCAAAATAACCCCTCATTTCACCCATTATTCATCCAATTGAACGCCCTGCAGAATCGGATAATCATGCCGATAACTCAACTAACGCAGGGCTGTTTATCGTGAATTCACTCTATACCGCTGAAGGTGTAATGGATAAACACTCGCTGTGGCAGCGTTATGTCCACTGGTGCGTCACGAAGCATTGCGCCTCCAGGTGCGTTTGCCGGCGAGCGTGGAACTTGACGATCTGCTACAGGCGGGCGTATCGGGTTATTGAATGCAGTTGACCGATACGACGCTCTGCAAGGAACGGCATTTACGACTTACGCAGTTCAGCGTATTCGTGGTGCGATGCTGGATGAGCTGCGCAGCCGCGACTGGGTGCCGCGCAGTGTTCGCCGCAACGCGCGCGAAGTGGCGCATGCGATGGGGCAGCTGGAACAGGAACTGGGACGTAACGCAACGGAAACAGAAGTGGCGGAACGTCTTGGCATTGCTGTTGAAGAGTATCGTCAGATGTTGCTCGATACCAATAATAGCCAACTCTTCTCTTATGACGAGTGGCGAGAAGAGCATGGCGATAGCATCGAGCTGGTGACGGATGAGCATCAGCAAGAAAACCCGTTACACCATTTAATGGAAGGTAATTTACGCCAGCGCGTAATGGAAGCGATTGAGGCTTTACCTGAGCGCGAACAGCTGGTGTTGACCCTCTATTATCAGGAAGAGCTTAATCTCAAAGAGATTGGCGCTGTTCTGGAAGTGGGGGAGTCTCGGGTGAGCCAGTTGCACAGCCAGGCCATTAAACGTTTACGCACAAAGCTGGGTAAGTTATAGGTGATTGATTCACCTGAAAAATGCCGCACAACGTATTGACAACCAGGAGTTATCATGACGGTGCAGCAATCTAAAAGACGGCCTTTAAGCCGCTACCTGAAAGACTTTAAACACAGCCAGACGCATTGCGCCCACTGTAACAAGTTACTCGATCGTATCACGCTGGTTCGTCGAGGCGAAATCGTTAATAAGATCGCGATTTCACGCCTCGACACGTTGATGGATGAAGCAGCATGGCTCGAAGAACAAAAAGAGTGGGTGGCGCTTTGCCGTTTCTGCGGTGATCTCCACTGCAAAGAGCAAAGCGACTTCTTCGACATTATCGGCTTCAAACAATTCCTGTTTGAACAAACGGAGATGAGCCACGGAACCGTACGCGAATATGTCGTCCGCCTGCGCCGTCTCGGACAACATCTCACCGTGAACAACATCTCCCGCGATCTGCTTAAGACCGGCTATCTGGATGAGAATCTTGAGCCGTGGCTGCCTGCGACCAGCACCAACAACTACCGCATTGCGCTGCGCAAGTATGCACAATATAAGGTACAAATGCCGGGTGTCATAAAGCAGAAAGCCCACGCTGGAACAACTTCTGATATATATTAAAAAAGAATAAGATGTAGCGCAGTCGCCTTTGACCTTGCAGGTGATTTCTCTACACTACTCAAAAATTCCACTATATCGGGGTATTTATGAAATTAGCACTTCTGGGTCGTCAGGCGCTGATGGGTGTAATGGCAGTCGCGCTGGTCGCGGGTATGAGCGTGAAAACGTTCGCCGCAGAAAATCTGCTGAATAAAGTGAAAGAGCGCGGTACGCTGCTGGTCGGGCTGGAAGGAACCTATCCTCCGTTCAGCTTCCAGGGCGATGACGGTAAACTCACCGGTTTTGAAGTGGAATTTGCACAGGAACTGGCGAAACACCTTGGCGTGAAAGCCTCCATCAAACCGACCAAATGGGACGGTATGCTGGCGTCGCTGGATTCCAAACGTATTGATGTGGTGATTAACCAGGTGACCATTTCTGACGAGCGTAAGAAGAAGTATGACTTCTCCACGCCGTACACCGTGTCCGGTATCCAGGCGCTGGTGAAGAAAGGTAACGAAGGCACCATCAAAACGGCCGCTGACCTGAAAGGCAAAAAAGTCGGTGTCGGTCTGGGAACCAACTATGAAGAGTGGCTGCGCCAGAACGTTCAGGGTGTAGATATCCGCACTTACGATGATGACCCGACAAAATACCAGGATCTCCGCGTAGGTCGTATTGATGCGATTCTGGTTGACCGTCTGGCCGCGCTGGATCTGGTGAAGAAAACCAACAATACCCTGGCGGTAGCCGGTGATGCGTTCTCTCGTCAGGAATCCGGTGTAGCCGTTCGTAAAGGCAACGACGACCTGGTTAAAGCGATTGACTCCGCGATTGCTGACATGCAAAAAGACGGCAGCCTGAAAGCCCTTTCTGAGAAGTGGTTCGGGGCAGACGTCACGAAATAAGTCTTTGACGTTAAAAAAAGGCGCTTTTAAAAGCGCCTTTTTTATTTCTTACGCGTCTGCGTGCATAATGAAAAATATCACCTTGAGTCTGTGTTACCGGAGAACCCATGTCACTACAGAATTTAACGCGCTTTCCCCGCCTGGAGTTTATCGGCGCGCGACTCCGCTGGAGTATCTGCCGCGATTTTCTGACTATTTAGGACGCGATATTTTTATTAAGCGCGATGACGTAACGCCGATGGCGATGGGGGGCAATAAGCTGCGTAAGCTGGAGTTTCTGGCCGCTGACGCCCTGCGTGAAGGCGCGGATACGCTCATTACCGCAGGTGCCATTCAGTCTAACCATGTCCGCCAGACCGCCGCGGTGGCCGCAAAGCTGGGTCTCCACTGTGTGGCATTGCTGGAAAACCCAATTGGAACGCAAGCAGAAAACTATCTGACTAACGGCAACCGTCTGCTGCTGGATCTGTTTAACGTACAAGTCGAAATGGTCGAGGCATTAACCGACCCGACCGCACAACTTGATGAACTGGCGACGCGTCTGGAAGCGCAGGGTTTTCGTCCCTACGTTATTCCTGTCGGCGGCTCGAATGCGCTGGGCGCGCTGGGGTATGTGGAAAGTGCGCTGGAGATTGCCCAGCAATGCGAGGGAGCGGTCAGCCTCTCTTCTGTCGTTGTTGCTTCCGGCAGTGCAGGTACCCACGCAGGGCTGGCCGTTGGTCTGGAGCAATTATTACCCGATGTCGAGCTTATTGGCGTGACGGTATCGCGTAGCGTCGCGGACCAGAAGCGAAAGTGGTCACCTTACAGCAGGCGGTGGCAGAGCAACTGGCGTTGAAGGCAACGGCTGATATCCAGCTCTGGGACGACTATTTTGCACCAGGCTACGGCACGCCTAATGAAGAGGGGATGGACGCGGTGAAATTGCTGGCGCGCCTCGAGGGTATCCTGCTTGATCCCGTGTATACGGGCAAAGCGATGGCCGGTCTTATCGATGGCATTGAACAGAAGCGCTTTAAGGATGAAGGGCCGATTTTGTTTGTTCACACCGGCGGGGCACCTGCGCTGTTTGCCTACCATCCTCATGTCTAAAATCAGGTCGAAAAATAATAATGCAAGAAAGTATTCAACTGGTTATTGATTCCCTGCCGTACCTGCTTAAAGGTGCAGTATTTACGTTACAGCTCAGTATTGGCGGGATGTTCTTCGGTCTGGTACTCGGGTTTGTGCTGGCCTTAATGCGTATGTCACCCGTCTTACCAGTAGCTGGGTGGCGCGTTTTTATATCTCTGTGTTTCGCGGCACGCCGCTTATCGCCCAGCTCTTTATGATCTACTACGGTTTACCGCAGTTTGGTATTGAGCTGGATCCGATCCCCGCGGCGATGATTGGTTTGTCGCTCAATACGGCGGCATACACCTCTGAAACGCTGCGTGCGGCAATCTCGTCCATTGATAAAGGGCAGTGGGAAGCGGCGGCCAGTATCGGTATGACGCCTGGCAAACGCTGCGCAGAGCCATTCTGCCTCAGGCGGCGCGTGTGGCGCTTCCGCCGCTCAGCAACAGCTTATCAGCCTGGTGAAAGACACGTCGCTGGCGGCCACCATTCAGGTACCGGAACTGTTCCGTCAGGCGCAGCTTATTACCTCGCGCACCCTGGAAGTGTTCACCATGTATCTGGCGGCCTCGCTGATTTACTGGGGTAATGGCGACGGTGTTATCCGCCTTGCAAAACTATTTCGAAAACCAGCTTAACCGCCAGGAGCGTGATCCAAAATGAGTGCTATCGACGTTAAAAACCTGGTGAAAAAATTCCACGGTCAAACGGTGCTCCACGGGATTGATCTGGAGGTTGAGCAGGGTGAAGTGGTCGCCATTATCGGCCCGAGTGGTTCCGGGAAAACAAACGCTGCTGCGCAGCATCAACCTGCTTGAACAGCCTGAAGAAGGCACGATTCGGTGGGGAACATTACGATTGATACCGGCAAATCCATCAGCCAGCAAAAAGGTCTGATTCGCCAGTTGCGCCAGCATGTGGGCTTTGTTTTCCAGAACTTCAATCTCTTCCCACACCGGACGGTGCTGGAGAACATCATTGAAGGCCCGGTCATTGTAAAAGGGGAAGCCAAAGAGGACGCGACGGTTCGCGCGCGCGAGTTGCTCGCAAAAGTCGGGCTGGCCGGTAAAGAAACCAGCTACCCGCGCCGCCTGTCAGGTGGTCAGCAGCAGCGTGTGGCGATTGCCCGCGCGCTGGCGATGCGCCCGGATGTGATCCTCTTTGATGAACCGACCTCTGCGCTCGACCCTGAGCTGGTGGGCGAGGTGCTGAACACCATCCGCCAGCTGGCACAGGAGAAACGCACAATGGTTATCGTTACCCACGAGATGAGCTTCGCTCGTGATGTGGCGGACCGCGCCATTTTCATGGATCAGGGAAGGATCGTGGAGCAGGGGCCGGCAAAACACTTATTTGCCAACCCACAAGCAGCCGCGAACCCGTCAGTTCCTTGAAAAATTCCTTATGCAGTAGAATTTTTGCACTAATTTGCTCCAGAAAATTCATCTGGGGCAAATATTCTCCCCCTGCGCCCGACACCGTGTTTTTTATTCCGCTCAGGCCCAATAAACCTTATCAAACGTAAAGTTAATTGTGCTGTTGCCGATATTTTGTAGTTAGAAATAAGTTTTATGTGTTAGGTTATATTCACCATAATAATGAATATCATTTCAGAGGCTTCATTTAGTAAGTATGAAGGATTCAGACTTTTTCACCTGGCGACGGGAATGCTCCCTCCGGTTTCAGAAATTGACCTGTGCCGACGAGGTATATCAGGAACTTCAGCGACAAACTCAGGCGCTAGAATTCGATTATTACGCACTCTGCGTACGCCATCCCGTGCCTTTTACGCGGCCTAAGATTTCTGTGCATACCACTTATCCGCCACAGTGGCAGGCGCAATATCAGTCGAAGAATTATTTCGCCATTGACCCGGTGTTAAAACCGGAGAATTTCATCCAGGGGCATTTACCCTGGACTGACGAATTATTCGCGGATGCTGAGGAATTATGGCATAGCGCACGGGAGCACGGCTTACGTACAGGAATAACGCAGTGTCTGATGCTGCCGAATCATGCTCTCGGTTTTCTGTCGGTTTCTCGTACTAGCATGCTGGAGAGCCCGTTAGACCACGAGGAAATAGAGCTGCGGTTACAACTGCTGGTGCAAGTGGCCTTAACATCGTTGATTCGATTTGAAGATGAGATGGTGATGCCGCCTGAGATGAAATTCAGCAAACGTGAACGGGAAATTCTTAAATGGACCGCGGAAGGGAAGACGTCGGCGGAAATTGCGATCATTCTCTCCATCTCAGAGAATACGGTTAACTTTCATCAGAAGAATATGCAGAAGAAATTCAATGCGCCTAACAAGACGCAGATCGCGTGTTACGCGGTGGCGACCGGGCTTATTTGAGTAGAGAGTACGTTCTGCGTGTCAGACGAGGCAACGGCTGAATGCACCGCATCCAGCCGTTTTTTATTACTGGCGGTAGGCCTGTTTAATTTGCTTAACGGTGTTGGCAAATACCGCGGATTCAGCCTGGTCTTCCATCTGCGCGATTTGTTTTTCCATTTTAATGATCACACGACCGGCGTCAGCCTGGCCCATCGCCTGTAGCATCAGCGTTAGCAGCGATTTCAGGCAGTTTACTTCCTGTGCCAGTTCCTGGTTATTCTCCGCAGTGGCAAATTCAGGTGTGCTCATTTATTTTCCTCATTATAAAACGGCGCTCGTGCGCGACGATGAAAGTCAAGGCGGCGGAGTATACCACAAGGCGCAGCAAAAAATGCAGCGGTTGTTTTTCGTACTTTTACACTGGATGTTTATTTGCGTAAACAACGCGTGCCGCTAAACTGTACGGCGTTAATAGCGACGAATTGTTTATACCCGGTTCGCTTGCCGTTAATTATTGTTACAAAAATTTAAGAACTGTTTTTTTACGGACTCAGGCGACAGGTTTTTTGTAACTTTTTGAATACAGATGCTTAAAAAAAGCTGCACAAGCCTGGTGGCGCGGGCTCTCTTTCCACGTTCTGTACAGCCTAATTTCCAAAAACGAGAGCGAAATCGAATAGCCGATTTTTTAACGTTTTAATCTTGTGAGGAAAACCGTTAATATAAACCAAATTATCACTCAGTAGCGTTATCCCTATTCTGGAGACATTTCCTTTGATCAACGTCCTTCTTGTTGATGACCACGAACTGGTGCGCGCAGGGATACGACGCATTCTTGAAGATATAAAAGGTATTAAAGTTGCTGGTGAGGCTTGTTGCGGCGAAGATGCCGTAAAATGGTGCCGCACTAATTCGGCCGATGTGGTGTTGATGGATATGAACATGCCCGGTATCGGTGGTCTTGAAGCAACCCGCAAAATCGCGCGTACCTTTGTTGATACAAAAGTCATCATGCTGACCGTGCATACTGAAAACCCGCTGCCCGCGAAAGTGATGCAGGCGGGCGCTGCCGGTTACCTGAGTAAAGGTGCCGCGCCGCAGGAAGTTGTCAATGCTATCCGTTCCGTGTTTGCCGGACAGCGTTACATTGCTTCCGACATTGCTCAGCAGATGGCCCTGAGTCAGATCGAACCCGAGAAAACGGAATCGCCGTTTGCCAGTTTGTCCGAGCGTGAATTGCAGATTATGCTGATGATCACCAAAGGTCAGAAGGTAAATGAGATCTCGGAACAGCTGAATCTTAGCCCGAAAACGGTGAACAGCTATCGTTATCGCATGTTCAGCAAACTGAACATTCATGGTGATGTTGAACTGACTCATCTGGCCATCCGGCATGGTTTATGTAATGCGGAGACGTTGTTAAGTCAGTGAGTGATGTGTTCGATTCAAAAGCATTTCTGAAAACCGTAACCAGCCAGCCTGGCGTCTATCGTATGTATGACGCTGGCGGTACGGTTATCTACGTGGGGAAAGCGAAAGATCTCAAAAAGCGCCTCTCCAGCTATTTTCGCAGTAACCTTGCCTCCCGCAAGACCGAAGCACTGGTCGCACTCATACAGAATATTGATGTTACCGTCACGCATACCGAGACGGAGGCGCTGCTGCTTGAGCATAACTATATTAAGCTCTATCAGCCGCGCTACAACGTGCTGTTACGCGATGATAAATCCTATCCGTTTATCTTCCTGAGTGGCGATACGCACCCCCGCTTGCTATGCACCGCGGTGCAAAACATGCCAAGGGTGAATATTTCGGCCCGTTTCCCAACGGCTATGCCGTACGTGAGACGCTGGCGCTGCTGCAAAAAATCTTCCCTGTTCGCCAGTGTGAAAACAGTGTCTATCGCAATCGCTCACGCCCGTGTCTGCAGTACCAGATTGGCCGCTGTCTGGGGCCATGCGTTGCCGGGCTGGTGAGTGAAGACGAGTATGCGCAGCAGGTCGAGTATGTGCGCCTGTTTTTAGCCGGGAAAGACGATCAGGTATTAACGCAGCTGATCGCCCGGATGGAGAAAGCCAGTGCAGCGCTGGAGTTCGAAGAGGCCGCGCGGATCCGCGACCAAATCCAGGCGGTGCGCAGAGTCACTGAGAAACAGTTCGTCTCGAACACCGGTGACGATCTCGACGTGATCGGCGTTGCCTTTGACGCCGGCATGGCCTGCGTGCATGTGCTGTTTATTCGTCAGGGTAAAGTGCTCGGGAGTCGCAGCTATTTCCCGAAAGTGCCGGGAGGGACGGAGCTGGGTGAGGTGGTTGAAACCTTCGTCGGGCAGTTCTATCTGCAGGGGAGTCAGATGCGCACGCTGCCATCGGAGATCCTGCTTGATTTCAATCTCGATGATAAAACGCTTTTGGCGGATTCGCTGTCAGAACTGGCTGGTCGTCGGGTTAACGTGCAGACCAAACCGCGCGGTGACCGCGCGCGTTACCTGAAGCTTGCCCGGACCAATGCGGCGACGGCGCTTACTACAAAACTGTCCCAGCAATCGACGGTCCACCAGCGTTTAACGGCACTGGCTACGCTCCTGAAGCTGCCGGAGGTTAAACGGATGGAGTGCTTCGACATCAGCCACACGATGGGCGAGCAGACCGTGGCCTCCTGCGTGGTGTTTGATGCTAACGGCCCGCTGCGAGCGGAATATCGTCGCTATAACATCACCGGGATCACGCCGGGTGATGACTATGCAGCCATGAACCAGGTGCTGCGCCGTCGCTACGGTAAAGCCATCGAAGAGAGCAAATCCCGATGTGATACTGATTGACGGCGGGAAAGGGCAGCTCGGGCAGGCGAAAGCGGTCTTTGACTCACTTGATGTGAGCTGGGATAAAAACCATCCGTTGCTGCTGGGCGTGGCAAAAGGGGCCGATCGTAAAGCCGGTCTGGAGACGCTCTTCTTCGAACCGGAAGGGGAGGGCTTCAGTCTGCCGCCGGATTCTCCGGCACTGCATGTTATCCAGCATATCCGCGATGAGTCACACGATCACGCCATCAGCGGGCACCGGAAAAAACGGGCGAAGGTAAAAAACACCAGTACGCTTGAGACCATCGAAGGCGTAGGGCCAAAACGCAGACAGATGTTGCTTAAATATATGGGCGGATTGCAAGGATTACTCAATGCCAGCATGGAGGAAATTGCAAAAGTGCCGGGTATTTCGCAAGCGCTGGCAGAAAAGATCTACTACTCGTTGAAACATTGAGGGCTCTGTAGCAACATAGAGCTAAATTTTACTGACAACAAACAGTTACCGTCATTATGCAATTTAATATCCCTACGTTGCTCACTCTTTTTCGCGTTGTGCTTATCCCGTTCTTTGTACTGGCGTTTTACCTGCCAGTCGTCTGGGCCCCTTTTGCCTGTGCACTGATTTTCCTGGTGGCTGCGGTTACGGACTGGTTTGACGGTTATCTGGCACGCCGCTGGAACCAAAGCACCCGCTTCGGTGCCTTCCTCGACCCGGTCGCCGATAAGGTCATGGTCGCTATCGCGATGGTGCTGGTGGCTGAGCACTACCACACGTGGTGGGTAACGCTGCCTGCAGCAACCATGATTGGTCGTGAGATCATCATCTCTGCACTGCGTGAGTGGATGGCGGAGCTGGGTAAGCGCAGCAGCGTCGCGGTATCGTGGATTGGTAAAGTGAAAACCACCGCGCAGATGGCCTCGCTGGTCTGGATGCTCTGGCGTCCAAACGCCTGGGTTGAGTGGGCGGGGATTGGGCTGCTGTGGGTTGCTGCGGTACTGACGCTCTGGTCTATGCTGCAATATTTAAACGCTGCCCGCGGCGATTTGCTTGATCAGTGATCGTTTCGACGTAATTTTCAGCAAACGATCCGGGGATGCAAAAAATAACGTTGACTCATACCGTCATATCAGTAGAATGCAACGCATCGAACGGCGGCACAGCTAGCCGGACGATAATGAAATCAAGTGGTTAGAAAGTTAACTTGATGACATGCGGGAATAGCTCAGTTGGTAGAGCACGACCTTGCCAAGGTCGGGGTCGCGAGTTCGAGTCTCGTTTCCCGCTCCAGATTAAAGACATGCGCAATCGCGGGTGTCGCGTAAAAAAGTTTTACGGCGCGTTAGCAAAGCGGTTATGTAGCGGATTGCAAATCCGTCTAGTCCGGTTCGACTCCGGAACGCGCCTCCACTTTCTTCCCTGGCCGGATGGTGGAATCGGTAGACACAAGGGATTTAAAATCCCTCGGCGTTCGCGCTGTGTGGGTTCAAGTCCCACTCCGGCTACCATGGGAAAAGTAGAATAAAATCAATGATAAGCAGTGTCGTATAAACCACCGAAAGGTGGTTTTTTATGTCTCCAATTTGGGGGAGTGGCAGCAAAATGGCAGCATACCTTTAAACTTTCTCTGCCCGATTATCAAAGGGATTGAGTGCTACGGCTGCATCAAGATGATTTGGAGCGAAGTGAGCGTACCTCATGGTCATCATGATCGTGCTGTGCCCGAGAATTTGTTGTAACACCAGAATGTTCCCTCCACGCATCATAAAGTGGCTGGCAAAGGTATGTCTGAGCACATGAGTGCGCTGACCTTTAGGCAGCTCTATCCCGACCCGTTGAAGTGCTGATTAGAATGCCTCATATGCAGGGGCGAAGAGTGAACCGCGTTTTTTGGGGAGCATTTCTTGTAACTGCGGCGAAATGGGGACTGTTCGGTTCTTTTTGCTTTTGGTCTGCGTAAATGTCAACGTCCGGGAAGAACTTGTGATTGTTTTAAATCCTGCGCTTCACTCCAGCGTGCGCCTGTGGCCAGGCAAATACGCACGATAATTCCCTGGTCTTTGTTATCTGACTGGTCACAAGCTTCAAGCAGCCGATCAATCTCCTCCTCGTAAAGAAAAGCCAGCTCCTGATCTCCTTCCTTAAACTGCCTGATACCTGAAAGCGGGTTATCTCCTTCCCACTCACCCAGCCGTTTCATCTCCGAGAATACAGCATGCAGGTATGACTGCTCGCGGTATACAGCGAACGTATTTTTATCGACGTGGGAGCGAGAGGGTCACCGAGCGCCCACAAATAGCCAATAGATTTACTTTACGCTCATCGCCAGAAGTGAGCGTTTTGCCATGCATCTCGTATCAGCGCTCAACAAATGCCGAAAGAGTTACAGCACTGTCATTTACAGGCTGGTTTGAAGCGTTATTCATTAAACGGCGCTCATAGGAGAGCGCCTCGCCTTTGGTAGCAAATTGCTTACGTATGCGTTTCCCACCACGTCCGTACGGGAAGCATTGCAACGGCCATTTGCCAGAAGGAAGTTTACGTACGGTCATTTATAAAAACTCTTCCATTGCTCCTCGCTGATTATCTTCAATGGAATACCTTTCTCGTCCCTGTAAGACACCGCCTTTTCAATTTTCCGACCGTGCGCTTTGTATCGCCAATCTTTTGAACTCAGAGTGCCTACAATCAGGAAGTCCAATTTTTGAGTAATATTGTCAATCACAGTTGCTCCCTGACACCGGATCTCCTCAGCACAAACTGACGCTTACCATGCAGAAACTCTCCCGTCAGACAAACGTTAGCTCCGGCAAGGTTTAAAGATTCAATCGTATCGATGGGGAGTTGAGTCGATAGACATCCACAATACCTGATTCCAGATCGCATCCAGTAAATGAGATAAGGGCCTGACGGAGGTGGGCTCTTTCATCCTCGGTGATAACACCGTCACGAAGGATATCTTCTACGAGGGTATAGAGTTCTTTGCCGGGATAGTTGTTTTTGAGCGCGCCATTGACAGATAAAAACCATCGGAGATATTTGATTTCGTCGTCATTAAGCTGAGTATCAGCCAGAAGCCCTTTGCATAACCCTTCTAGCAAGTGCCTGTCTGATTCAATGGAGTCGAGCTGAAGGTAGGGTAGGTCGATTAAGTCTTTTTGAATTTTAATGAGATCTGCTTTTAGGAATTTCATCTCTACCGGATCGATGACACCGTCAGAGAGAACATCAGCGATTCGATGCCGTATGGCTCTAACGCAATAGTTATCACTTATTTCCTGAGATTCAAGCAGCCAGGTATCGAGATAAAGCATTTCTTTTTGGGTCACTTCGCCATCACTAAGTATTCCATCAATGATACTGATGAGATTAGTGAAAGCTTTATCCCTGTTACTGAAGTAATGGAAACGAGAGTGCTCACTCATATCAAGACCTCTATGCATGTGTAGAAAATTAAAAGAAAAAGGAACCCACAAGGAAGCCAGCAATAAAGCAGGCAGCAATTTCTTTTGGATAAGTTTTCAAAAACTCAATGAAATTGAGCTTCGATGTGGTTAGCTCATCAGTAACTTGCGTTGCCGCTTGAGTTTGTTGATCGAGCCAGGAAAGAGCCATTTGGAGTTGTGGCCGTGTAAGATCATTCAGTCTGCCGGTCCCGAAATTCACGTGACAGAAACGGATTAATTTTTGGCGCAAATCGTTATCTGTGCTGTTGCGCAGCAGTAAACTAACAAGAGCCTTGCTCGCATCTTTGTCTTTACCACGGTCGGCCATTGCTTGCAGGTAGCTAACAGCGGTCTGATATTGATTAACGGTCATCTCTTCGATACTTGAAACACCAATCTCAGCATGTACTTTTTGCCAGACTTCATATGCTTCAGAATTAGAGGTCTCAGAGACTGCCGCTACAAGGCATTCAGTTCTTTTCTTTGCGCCTTGACGAGCGGCCGCTCGTCATGAGCATCTGAGGGGATCGCGATGTTGATGGTGTGACGACCATCAAATTTATCTATTTGAACGCGGTTTTCCGTGAAGTCGCGTCCAGCTGTCCGGTTTTGATCTCCTGAGGAATTCACTTCCATACTACTTCCCTATTTATTGTTTTCGTTGTAATCCCTGCCAGCAACACGGTTGCCACTTCCTGACACGTTGACTGAGTTTGAAACTGAGTTGCCAGCTGTTAAGGCTGCAAATACAGCAGCTTTGATAGCTAATGGAGAGTTTCTGAAATGATTAATAAGATCATGCTCGTCCCTTGTTAGTGCAACTCCTCCTGACTCTTGCCCTGTCAAAATGAACTGGACGTTGGCCCCATTCATTGCAAATGAGAGTAAAACATCTCCTCCGGGCACTATTGAGCCTCTCTCGTATTTTCCCCATGTTCACGCGAAACACCGCACAGTGCCGCTGCCTCAGCCTGACTTAGGGCTAAACGCTTCCTTTCCGATTTCAATCTAATGACGCAGTGAGATGTAAAGCTCACATTTACCACCTTAACACAAGAGATCTATAGATCTCATGATGTTTTCCACGGACACTTAGCAGATCACAATATACCACTATGACACAAGTACAAAACACACAGCGGGCACGTACGCCCAAAAACAGCGTAGCTGGCGGTTCTTTGCCACTGCGTTTGTCACCTGATGAACGTTTAGAGATTGAGGGTATGGCAGAGGCTGAGTGCCGCTCAGCTTCTAACATGGTCCGCATCGTCTTTTTGCGTGGGCTTGAATCCATGAAATCTGAACCGCAACAGCATTCTGGTAATTAACATCTGAAAACGAGGGAAAAATGACGGGCGTAACCATCAATATGAATGTTGCAGCTCCTTATATATCTCTGAAGGAGTATTCCAGAATAACCGGGATTCTGACCTGCTCCCTGTTGATTAATACACCGCGATGTTAGTAATGTCTTCATAAGCCACATGAGGACATGCCCATGAAGAAGTGTTTTTCCGACGAACAGATCATCAGTATCCTCCGCGGGGCTGAAGCCGGGGTTTCTGCCCGTGAGCTCTGCCGTAAGCACGCCATTTCCGACGCCACCTTTTACACCTGGCGTAAGAAGTATGGCGGTATGGAGGTGCCCGAGGTTAAGCGCTGAAGTCGCTTGAGGAAGAGAACGCCAGGCTCAATAAGCTGCTTGCCGAAGCCATGCTGGATAAGGGAGGCGCTTCAGGTGGCTCTGGGGCGAAAGTACTGACGACAGGCCAGAAGCGGGAAGCCGTGGTGGTGATGTGTGATGCGACCGGTCTGTCGCAACGTCGTGCCTGCAGGCTTACAGGTTTGTCTCTGTCGACCTGCCGTTATGATGCTCAGCGTCCATCTTCTGATGCGCATTTATTAGGGCGTATCACTGAGCTGGCGCTTGAACGCCGACGTTTTGGTTATCGGCGCATCTGGCAGCTACTGCGTCGGGAGGGTCTTCACGTCAATCATAAGCGGGTATACCGCATTTACCACCTTAATGGACTGAACGTAAAACGCAGACGACGCCGTAAAGGGCTGGCGACCGAACGGTTTCCGCTTCTGCGCCCAGATGCACCGAACCTGACCTGGTCGATGGATTTTGTGATGGACGCATTGACCAACTGTCGCAGGTTCAAGTGCCCGACCTGTGTGGATGATTTCACGAAGGAGTGCCTGACGATTACCGCCGCATTCGGGATTTCAGGCGTGCAGGTCACGCGTATTCTGGACAGTATAGCGCTGTTTCGTGGTTATCCGGCTACGATAAGAACCGATCAGGCCTGGAATTTACCTGCCGCGCGCTCGATCAATGGGCCTTTGAGCATGGTGTGGAACTACGGCTTATCCAGCCAGGTAAGCAACGCAGAACGGATTTATTGAGAGTTTAACGGACGCTTTCGCATGAGTTGTCTGAATGAACACTGGTTCAGCGATATTCTTCATGCCCGGAAAACGATTAATGACTGGCGGCAGGATTATAACGAGTGTCGGCCACATTCGGCACTGAATTATCAGACGCCATCAGAGTTTGCAGCACGGTGGCGAAATGGAAAATGTGAAGGTAAACAAACCGACATTACTAACTGACGGTTGTAGCTAATACTGGGGGCAGGTCACCTGGGCACTGAGCGCCTGAAGTTTGCCGCGCAGCAGCGTCAGCAGGTTATGTCCTTCAATAATCAGCAGGGTGAAGCCCCGCTGTTCACCGATGCCATTGAGGCTGAAATTATCGAACTGGCTGAGCAGCGCAGCGATGAGGGTAAGCAGTGGTTCGGGCGCGTCATGGGGATTATCGCAAAGGCCGTAAATCTGAAGGTGAACAGTTCAGCTAGGTGCGTGACGCCGTGGAGGACGTCGCTCATTCCCATGCCGATTTGCTGGACAGCTTCAACGACCTGAGCTGCGCCCGCGAACAGGACAGCCAGGTAATCCAGAAGCTGACCTCTGACCTTGCCGCGCTGACCAGCAAGCTGGGAAGCACTGACGCCAATTTCAGCCAGCGGGAACCCGCCAGCGGTGGCGCTGACGCGAACTGGCTGATTACTGATATTCACAAAGAGAGCAGAGAGCATGGATAACAATTCTCAGTCTTTATTGTTGATAGGTAAGAGTAAGTTTAATCGTTCAGGGGAGGCCAGAATTGGGCACCTGGATGAGGTAACGCATATTGTGTCTGACACACAACTGAATGAATCAGGGCTGAGATAATAAGCCACCTGACACATTATGACGCAATTAAGTCTATTAGGGATGTGTTTGTTCGCGATAGCGTTAACGTATTATTCATTCCGTATAAGATTTTTAACGCGGGGAGGGTAAACAAAAGATGTTAGCAGCACAAATAAGAAGGGGATTACCCTTAAACAAGGGCATCTACAAGAAGAGCAATACATTCAGAGTAATTATAAATATTTCTTAGCCGCATCCAGAATTTCCTGAGAAGTCAGCTCCCTGTCCGACGCCACATAAACCACTTCATGATCGCCGGTCAGAGAAGGAAAACCTGCGGACATTATCTGCAGGTTTATCGCTTCACCATTCGGATATTCCTGCCGTATGGATGTAATACCCTTAAGCACGGTGACAACATTGCTCGGTTTACCATTGAAAAGACGATGACTTTCTTCATATCTCACCTTGTTGGTCGTTATCTGCTTAAGCACCTTCTCTGTGAAGGCTAGGGGGATCAGGACGGCGCGAAAATTTTTGTCTGGCTGTCAGGTCTGTCTGCGAATGTCATCGTTGATTTGCAGAAAATGCATTTAGCGCCATACGGATTTTTTTCAGACACATCAAAAATCGACGTTCTGTATTGGGAGCCATGACAACATGGGCATCTGAAGTGAATATTTAAGTTGATATCATTTACCTTTTTTAACATTAGCGGTATTTAATTTTCGAAAAAACGTTGCATTTGTACTTTCTTTGGTTTTTGCAATCATTCGGAAATAAAAGCAAGCATCATCTTCGTGAACGTGTATGGTGACAGTCGTTTAAATCAGGAGATGCCTATGTCAGGACGTAAAAATACACAATTCCGTCGCAATTACTTAGTAAAATGTCCATGTCCAAACTGTTCAAAAGACTCTGAGCATAGTTTCAGCCGTGTACAAAAAGGGGCTCAACTTGTCTGCCCACACTGCAGCACTCTTTTCAAAACCGCTCAAAAATTCTAAAAATGCATTTGCCAGATGATGAATTTGCGTCTTTACAGACGATCTCATTTGGCAAAGCAACATTGAAGAAGTGATGCTTTTGGAGGTTGCCTGACCTCTTACGCACTTTGATATTTTACAAGCAGCTCGCTTCTGCTTTAAGACTCTTCGTGCAGCAGACCTGCACTTCATCACATCGGTCAGCACACTCTTTCTACGAGAAAAATATGCTGACCTGTTGCTCAGAAAAAGCCTTCTAATCCAGGACCGTCTACTCAGGAAAAATCCATCATCGTGATCGCGGGTCCGTGATAACTTTATCTATCGCAAAGTATTACGCTTGCAGCAGCAGGGCCTTTTTCGCCACTCTGGATAGCAAATTCGACCTTCTGGCCTTCAAAGAGAGTTTTAAAATCATCGCCCTGCAGAGCAGAAAAGTGCACGAACACATCTTTGCTGCCATCGACAGGAGAGATAAAACCGAAACCTTTATCTTCGTTAAACCACTTAACCAAACCTATAATTCTTGAAGACATGCAGACTCCTTGTGAGTATTTGAAATGCTAAGAAACGTATAATATTAAACGTATGGACTCAAAAGGAGGGGATATCAGCGATAGCGCCTGGTTATGAGGACTGCCGGGTAAAATTTTTTACGCTCGTGTGTGGATTAAACCAACGACTTCATTAATGCATGAGGCGGGAGAATTAGCAATTTTTATTTTAGCCTTCCGGAAGGCTCACATAAAAAGTGTCACACTGCATTAGCTTAAAATTAATTTATGTGTATAGTTAATGCATGTTTTCTAAGAGGATCTTATTTGTCTCGTAAAATGACAGGAATTGTCAAAAGTTTTGATATGCACAGTGGCAAAGGCCTAATCATCCCTTCAGATGGTCGAAAGGACGTTTTTCTCCACATTTCAGCCTTTAATAACAACGAAAAAGAAACGCTCCTTCCCGGGATTCGCGTTGAGTTCTGTCGTATCAACGGACTCAGCGGACCGATGGCCGCAAATGTCTATCTTTCATAAATTATCAGCGAAGATGTTAATAGCGGTATATTGAATCAACCGCGTCGCATCGCCTGACATATATTTACATTTATGCGCGACATGAGTATGACACGCGTATGAATTACACTCCGCCTAAATAGGCTTTTCTTACCTCCTGGTTTCCCAGCAACTCCTCGCCGCTGCCGCTGAGGCGAATTTGCCCGTTGACCATGACGTAGCCACGGTCAGAAAGTTTCAGAGCATGATGCGCATTTTGCTCTACCAGAAAAATGGTCATGCCGTTGCGAGCCAGCTCGCGCAGCGTCTGGAAGATCTGCTTAACCACTATGGGCGCCAGACCCAGGCTGGGTTCATCCAGCAGTAGCAGTTTAGGGCGGCTCATTAGCGCGCGGGCGATGGCAAGCATTTGCTGTTCTCCGCCGGACATGGTCATGGCTCGCTGTTTACGGCGTTCTTGAGGCGCGGGAACAGCTCAAACATGCTCTGCATATCGTCGGCAGCAAATTGATTGCCGACAGGAATGGTCCCCATCAGCAGGTTCTCTTCAACCGTCCATATCCGGAAAATACGCCGCCCCTCGGGTGCCTGTGCTATGCCGCCGAGCACATAGTGGTAGATTTATGGCTGATGTCTTCGCCGCAAAACAGGATCTGCCCGTTACGAATACGCGGTTGGCCAAAAATAGACATCAGCAATGTCGATTTACCCGCGCCATTCGCGCCGATAAGCGCCACCGTTTCCCCTTTATGCACTTCGAGGGATACCTGCTTCAGCGCCTGAATCACGCCATAGAACACATCCACCTCGCGAAATGCCAGCAGCGGCTCATTCATAGGGTGACCTCGCTTTCATCGGTGCCCAGATAGGCGGCAATCACCTTTTCGTCATGCTGGATCTGCTCAGGTTTCCCCCGGGCAATCACATCGCCATGGTCGAGCACAATAATGTCGTCCGATATTTCCATCACCATCCCCATGTCGTGCTCAATCAGTAATACCGTTATGCCGTGGTTGTCACGCAGAAAACGAATAATGTTACTCAGCTTATGTGTCTCTACCGGGTTCAGCCCGGCGGCGGGTTCATCCAGACAGATCATTTCCGGGCCGGTACACATGGCCCGCGCGATCTCCAGGCGCGCTGTTGTCCGTACGACATCTCGCCCGCCAGGCGGTTGGCGCACTCCACAAGATCGACCACCTCCAGCCAGTAAAAGGCTCTGTCCAGCGCGTCGTTTTCCGCCCGTCGGTACGCTGGCGTATTAAATACGCCGGCCAGCAGGTTGCGATTGACGCGCATGTGCTGTGCCACGAGCAGGTTTTCCACGACCGACATCTCGCGAAAAAGACGAATATTTTGAAAGGTGCGCGCAAGTCCGGCGCGGTTCACCAGGTGAGTGCCGCCGAACATTTTGTAGAACAGGCGTTGCCCAAACTGCGCAGGGTGGATCCAGTCTCCTGGCTGGAATTTTTGCCCGAGGATCTGAATGACGTTGGTCGTCTTATTGCGCGTATTGAAGAAAATATTGCCGCCGGAAGCTTATAGAAACCGGTCAGGCAGTTGAAGACGGTGGTTTTTCCCGCGCCGTTTGGGCCAATAAGCGCAGTAATTGAACCACGCTGCACGTCCAGGTTGACGTCGTTTAACGCCTTGATCCCGCCGAAATGCATCATCAGATGTTCAACGCTTAATATCGTTCCGTTCATGGCGCTACGCCCTTACGCACGGCAAACCCGCTGCGGTTAATGCGGATCAACCCGCGTGGACGCCAGATCATCATCACCACCATCAGCATGCCAAACAGTAAAACCCGGTACTCGGCAAAACTGCGCAGCAGCTCCGGCGTCACCGTGAGCACAAACGCCGCCAGCACCACGCCAAGCGTTGAGCCCATACCGCCGAGCACCACAATCGCCAGGATCAGCGCCGATTCAAAAAAGGTAAACGATGTCGGGTTGACAAAGCCCTGATAAGTGGCAAAAAACACCCCGGCGATGCCGGCAGTCGACGCACCCAGCGTAAAGGCCGAGAGCTTGACCAGCACATGATTTAATCCCATTGAGCGACAGGCGATTTCATCTTCCCGCAGGGCTTCCCATGCCCGACCAATCGGCATCCGCGTCAGACGATGCTTGATATACAGCACCAGCATCACCACCAGGAACAGCACCGTGTAGAATAAAGATAAACGTTCATGTTCGGGTTGTAGGTCAGATGGAAAAATTCGTGAAAGGGCACGCCTCCTTCTTTGGCGCGGCGGCCAAACTCCAGTCCGAAAAAGGTGGGAGGCGGGGCAGAAACGCCGTTCGGGCCACCGGTGAAGGTCAGCCAGTTGTTGAGGATCAGGCGAATAATCTCCCCAAAGCCAAGCGTGACGATCGCCAGGTAATCACCGTGCATGCGCAGCACCGGAAAGCCGAGCAGGGCGCCGGCCGCGGCAGCCATAATTGCCGCCAGCGGCAGCATGCTCCAGAATCCTAATCCCAGATACTGATACCCCAGCGCCAGCCGTAAGCGCCGATGGCATAAAAAGCGACATAACCGAGATCCAGAAGCCCGGCCAGACCGACCACAATATTCAGCCCGAGACCGAGAAGCACGTAGATAAGACCAAGAATGGCGACGGTGAGAACGTACTTGGTGGCAACAAAGGGAAAGCAGATCGCAAGGGCGATAATCAGCGGGATTATCCAGCGCATGCGGCTTTTGTATTCCGGCGGCCGGACATAAACCCCCGCGCTGTCGGCTTCAAAACGTGCCTGGAAACGTGCACCCGGAGCGGTACCTAAAAAAGCGCTCAGCAGAAAACGGCCCAGCATCACGATGCCGACTATCCATGCGAGCCGCTGTCCGGCGAAATTAAAGCTGTATCCGTCCAGCACCACGCCGGCAATCGGGCCAAAAATTATTAACGCAATCAGCCCGGAAAAAATGGCGTCCAGAATGCAGCGCTTAAGCGAAAAGCCGTGAGAGGTCATCGTATTCTCCTTCACACTTTGGCGACAATCGGGCGGCCAAGCAGACCCTGAGGACGAAAAATCAGGATCAAGACCAGCAAGCCAAACGAGAACACATCTTTATAATCTGAGTTCACCATGCCGGAAAATTGCGCCTCGGCGACGCCAGAATCAACCCGCCGAGCATCGCACCGGCAGGGAGCCAATCCCGCCGAGCACCGCTGCGGTAAACGCCTTGATGCCAATGACAAATCCGACGTAGAAATCGAAGGTGCCGTAATTCATGGTGATGAGCACACCCGCCAGACCGGCCATCGCCGCGCCAATCACAAAGACCAGCGAAATGATTCTGTCGGTGTTAATGCCCAGAATGGAGGCCATTTTGCGGTCCTGCTGCACCGCACGGCACATCCGTCCAAGCCGGGTATTGTTGATTATCCATGTCAGCAACAGCATGCCGGCGAACGAGGCAACCAGAATAAACACTTTGGTGTAGGTTATCTGAACGAACCCCTCACCGATATGCAGGCGAAGTACGCCATCCAGCATCGTGGGCACCCCTTGCTGACGCGGCCCCTGGCTCAGCTGCGCGTAGTTTTGCAAAATCAGTGACATCCCGATGGCGGAGATAAGCGGTGCCAGACGGGTGGAGTTGCGTAGCGGCTTATAGGCAATGCGCTCGATAGTCCAGCCGTAAACACCGGTCACCACAATCGTGAAGATCAGCGTACCGAGGATAAGCAACGGGAACGACTGCAGGCCGAAGAAAGAGAGCAGCGCCAGGCCAATGGCGCAGAGGTAGGCGGAGATCATATACACTTCGCCGTGGGCGAAATTAATCATACCAATGATGCCATACACCATGGTGTAGCCGATGGCGATTAATCCATAGACGGAGCCCAGCGTTAAGCCATTTATTAACTGTTGCAGGAAGAATGTACTCATCATAGCGCGCTCGTTATTTTAAGCTGCGCGGCACGCGCAGCCTGATGTTTATTACGCGCGACAGGCGAACCTGCCGGCGTTGAGCGTGACTCCGTCCCGTTACTGAACTTCCTTATATTTTCCGTTATCGTCCCACTGATACACCACGTAGTCAGACACTTTCAGATCGCCTTTGCTGTCCCAGGCTTTTTTGCCATAACCGTGTCGACGGCATTGGCTTTCAGCCATTCGCTGGCTTTGGCCGAGTCTTTACCACCCGTAGCCTTGAAGGCCGCGGCAATGGCCTGAACGGAGGCATAAGAGTAGAGGGTGTAACCTTCAGGCTCGAATTTTCCGGCGCGGAATTTCTCAATGACCGCTTTCCCATCCGGGATCAGACGCGGGTCCTTACCAAAGGTCATATAAATCCCCTTGGTATATTGTGGCCCACCCGCCGCGGTCACCATCTCTTCGTTGACGATACAGTCGCCGGAGAAGAATTTCGCCTGCACGCCCTGTTCACGCATCTGGCGAACCAGCGGGCCGGCTTCAGGGTGACAACCGCCGAAGAACACCACATCCGGCTTTTGCGCGCCGATTTTTGTCACCAGCGCGTTAAAGTCTTTCTCACCACGGGATAAGCCCTCATACATCACATCCTGAACCCCGCGCTTCGCCAGCGCAGCTTTAGTGGCGTCTGCCAGCCCCTGACCGTAGGTGTCTTTGTCATGGATGATGACCACACGTTTGGCTTTCAGCTTATCGATAATGAAATCGCTGGCGACCTGGCCCTGCTGGTCATCGCGACCACACATGCGGAACATATCGGTCATGCCTCGTTCGGTAATGAGCGGGTTGGTCGAGCCGGGGGTAATGGCAAGGATCCCCGCGTCGCTGTACACCTCGGAGGCGGGCATTGTGGAAGAGGAGCAGAAATGGCCGACCACCGCGTGACTTTATCCTGGTCGACCAGACGGTTGGCGACGGCCACGGCTTGTTTCGGCTCGCAGGCATCATCCCCCTGAACCAGCTTAATCTTCTCGCCGTTAATGCCGCCTGCGGCGTTAATGTCTTCAGCGGCCTGCGTTGCACCGTGCCAGTACTGATCGCCATAGGTGGCGTTTGGACCGGTAAACGGCCCGGCCACACCAATGACAATATCTGCATGCGCAGAAAATGCCGTCACCAGACAACCGGCCAGCACGAGAGAAAGGGGAGTTCTGATAAATTTCAGCGACATTATTATGTTCCTTAGCAAAGAGGTTTTTGCACCACGGCGTAAACCCGGACGCCGGCGGCGCAGCCAATCCAAAAACACGAGCAAGAACAAAATGCACTAAACGAACAAGATCCAGACAACGCCAGCGTAATACGGCGAGGTTTCCCTGCGCAGGTTCGCGCGAAGAACATTAAGCAAAATCGTTGCCAGAATGGTTAACCCATTGAGCGGGTTGTGACATGTTTGAGTATAGAGTGCGGTGATATGGCACCTTGTGGGACGCGATGAAATTACAGCGGAGATCACATATCGTTAACAACAAAGCCCATAAGTTGTGCAATGGTCACGATTTGCACGTTTTTGCAGCAATAAAGACCTAAACTTCAGATAGGAAAGCCGTGAGATATGTGTCAGGATCTTTTCCTTTTTTATCAGGAGTGTCAGCGATGACTGAAGGCCCATTGAATGAAAGCGAAATGGCGTGGCTGGAAGAGACATTAATGTCTTACGGTCATGACGATGCGTCCGTGATTGACGTGTCCGAACTGGACGGCATGCTTACCGCAGTCCTTTCCGGCCCTGTTGTCGTTGAGCCAGATACCTGGCTGGTGGCCGTGTGGGGTGGCGAGAAATACATTCCGCGCTGGAAAAACGATCGTGAAATGCACCGTTTTGTCGATCTCTGCTTTAAGCATATGAACGACATTGCTGAGCGCCTGAGCGAATACCCGGACCAGTTTGAGCCGATGTTTGGTTACAACGATGTCGACGGTGAGAGCTATACCGTTGTTGAAGAGTGGTGTTATGGCTATATGCGCGGTGTGGCGCTGACGGACTGGTCAGCCTTACCGGAAGCGCTGAAGGCCGATCTTGATGCGATTGCGCTGCACGGTACAGACGAGAACAGCGAGAAGCTGGATGAGCTGAGCGAAGACGAATATAAAGCCAGCATTGAGCGCATTCAGCCTGCGGCATTGCGTTTGTACAATTACTGGGTGGACAACCCACAGCAGCCGGAAGCAAAAAAACCGATTGTTAACGGCACAAAGGTCGGGCGTAACGATCCGTGTCCGTGCGGCAGCGGGAAGAAGTTTAAGAGCTGCTGTTTGCACTAATAAAAAGGGGCTGATTTCAGCCCCTTTTTTTGTTAACCCACTTCCGGCAGCATCCCCGCGGCTATCAAGCACTGCACCAGAATAATCATCACTCCGCAGGCAAACACCATGCACAGCAGCGGTTTGCCGCCCATGACGCGGTACCCTTGCTGAGGATGCTGCTGGCGGCTCTTCCAGGCCAGCAGGGAAGGGAGCAGCAAGGCCAGCACGGATAACGCCACACCTGCATACCCCAGCGCCATCACGAACCCACGCGGGTAAAACAGTGCGAACGCCAGAGGAGGCAGGAAGGTGACTGCCCCTGTCTGTAAGCGTCCTGCGGCAGTATTACGACGCTGGAACAGATCGGCCAGGTAATCAAACAGGCCGAGCGCCACGCCCAGGAATGAGGTGGCAAAGAAAGCAATTTTGCTGACCTTGATAAGCCTACCCCTGCGGAACGCGGAAAGCCGGGGGTGTGTACCAGCTCATAGGCGCTCGCTCTTGAAATTCCCATAATCCGCTGAATGTCCGCCACATCCAGAACCAGCGGTAAATCCTCGTAGCTGTTCAATCTCTTTTTATCGTTCATTCTGTTCCTCC
>ENA-OQHY01000283-OQHY01000283.1-human-gut-metagenome-genome-assembly--contig:-NODE-283-length-29700-cov-5.656038_pt1 | contig 29700 bp, 29 predicted proteins | sample MGYA00242570_ERZ504733 | MGnify/ENA primary metagenome ERZ504733 (study PRJEB26092, sample SAMD00036219) | human gut metagenome | host: Homo sapiens | study: EMG produced TPA metagenomics assembly of... | reverse complement strand
GGATTTCGACGGACACCTGTTACACAGGATCCGATCCATTTAATTACCAGAAGGAAGGTGGTAGCATGAAAACAGGAATCATAGGCGCAGGGCGCGTAGGCTGCTCCCTTGGAAAATATTTCCGGAGAGCCCTTCGCTGGTGATGGCGTACCTGCTCATTGGTCTGAGCCTGATGGGCCTGACCTTCGGCCCGATGGGCGCGCTGCTGCCAGAGCTGTTCCCGACGGAAGTGCGTTATACCGGTGCGTCGTTCTCCTATAACGTTGCCTCTATTCTGGGTGCGTCCGTTGCGCCTTATATCGCCACCTGGCTGCAGGCAAATTATGGCCTGTTCTACGTGGGCGTTTACCTGGCCGCCATGGCAGCGTTGACGCTGATTGCCCTGCTGCTGACCCACGAGACGAAGCACCAGTCTCTGTAATTCACCGCGGCCTGATACCCTCTCCCACAGGGAGAGGGTAAAGGTCCCGAAAGCCGTACGTTATTTTTTCATCTGCGACAAAATGTTCCGGCACTGATTCGCATCCCCTTCTGACGGCGAAATTAACGCCAACAGCGCCGCCGCTGGCGTAACCAGCGTCGCGAGTGCTGCCGCCACCGCACCGCGCGCAATCAGCGGACCGGGTTTCACACCCGCCTGCGGATTTTTAAAGGTCCCACGCACGTAGAGCGGCGAACGCAGGGTGATGATACGAATCCCCTTACTTTCCGGATCGATGGTTAAATCAAGCTGCTCGGAGGCCATACTGGCAGTGCCGGTCACGTTGATGACCGCGTTCTCTGTATCGAAGGCAAAAATTTGCGGGCGCGCCACGCCGTTGACCAGATCCAGGTTGGCCGCCGCACAGTTCACCCTCACCTCATCATCACCGAAGATTTGCCCGATGACGTAGTTTCCGACGTTCAGCCCCAGGATCTCCATCAGGTTACGGCTCACCAGCCCGTCGTTCATCAGAAGCTTCAGATACCGTTACTGCTCCCGAGCAGTGCAGCCACGGAATTCCCCACGCCGCGGATATCGGCATCGCCGTTCATTTCACCCAGGGTTTTCTGCATCAATTCCACGTTCGGCATCAGCTCTTTCAGTTTGAGCCGGCGGGCCTTGATATCGGCACGCCCCTGCATCGGCTTTTTATCGCCTTCGAGGTGAATGTTCGATGAGAGGGTCCCACCCGCCATGCCAAACTTCAGCGGCTGCAGGCGTAAATCGGCATTTTTAAGCAGGATATGGGTCGAAAGATTGCTGATCGGCAGCGTACTGCCATGCTCGATTTTGCCCCCTTTAAAGCGAACATCCGCATCCATTACGTCCCACTTATCGGTCTCAAAGCGATCGTAAGGCAGGACTTTCCCCGCCGGCTGGCGATCTTTCTTCACCTCTTTTGATTTCGTGCCTTTACCGGAATCAATCCCGATCAGCGGCCCCAAATCGGCCAGCCGCAGCTGGCGAGACTCCACATCACCTTCCAGTTTCGGACGCGGTTTTCCGGTGGTGTAGGTCAACGAGCCATGGATATCGCTGTCGCCAATACGGCCATTGAAATCGCGATAATCAAATACCGACGATTTTTCCGTGTCGATTTTTGCCACCAGATGCCCGTCCGTCTCAAACGGTGGCGTATCTGGCAGCAGGACGCCAGTGAGTTCATACAGTTCACCCAGCGAATCACCGGCAAATTTCAGCCGCAGATCAACGCCCCCCATGTTCATAGGGTCGTTGACGGTCCCGGTGAAGGCCACCCGCGTGTTCCCGGAGCGGAAATCCGCCTGTACAGGAAACGGCGTCGAGTCGCTTCGAAGCGCCAGCATGCCGCCAATTTTACCGGTGCCGGTCAGGGGCAGCCCTTTGTAGCGCCCTTCGGCCTTCAGGCCGAAAACGTAATCCCCGGCTTTGGCATTATCGCCTTCGCTTTTGCGCCGGTCACTTCGCTAAACGGCAGCGGTTTGCCCAACGGATCGACCAGGATCTCAATATCAGCCTTGCTAACCTTGTCGTCGATGGCGATCCGCCCGCGATCGAAGAGAATATTGTCGAGACGGAATGACCATGATGAGGGTTGCGCATTGGGATCTTTTTCGTCGCTGCTGGCGAGATCAAACGTCCAGTTGTTGTTCTTTTCGGAAAGGCGGATCAGACGCGCATCGGGCTGCTGAAGCTTGATCCACGGCAGGTAAACCGTTTTGGTCAGTAGCGCTAACGGGGCCAGCGTGGCTTCTACGCGGGGCAAATGCACCATTGTCACGTCAGGAATATCCGGCGGGTTGCCGAGAATGATGTCGTCGGCGTGGACATGCGGCCAGGGGATCCAGCTTCGCCAGCCGGTCTCCTCTTTCTGGCGTTCCCACACCACCCCGAGATCGCCGCGTATGGCGAAGGGGCGATTGAGTTCGGTGGAGACTTTCTGGTTGATGGTCGGCTTAAGGCGGTTCCAGTCAAACGTCGCGATAATGACGACGGCGACCACGATCAACAACAATAAAATCCCTGCTGTCCAGGAGATTACCCTGGTTGTTTTTGTCATTGTTATCCCCTTTCCTGATGACCTTACCTGTAAAACTATAGTTCAGACAAAGGGAAGCGGGCAGATCAGAGGATCGTTATCACGGAATCGAGGGTATCCATTGGGACCGGACGAGAGAGGAAATAGCCTTGTGCCGCCGCCGCGGGAGAATTTTGCACATCACGCCACTCATCCAGCGTTTCCACACCTTCCACTATCACGCCCTGGCAGTAGCGGTTCATCAGCTGTAATAACAGCGTAAACAGATTCCGCCCTTCCGGGGTCTGGCGCAGCATAATGAACAGGTCGCGGGCCACTTTAATGTAGTCGTAACGCACTTCGCTGAGGGCAGAGAAGTTCGCCATCCCGGTGCCAAAGTCATCCAGCCACAGCGGGCCGAATTCGCACATCGAGGCAAATGATGAGTCCTGTGGCAGACGAACATGCTCCACCAGCTCAAAGCGCATCCACGGTAAGGAGGCGATCAGCTCCTGTAATTTCGCGTTCTGGCGCAGCGCCAGCAAGGTGGGTCCATCGACGTTGACCGAGGCGAGGATGGCGTGCTGTTCGAAAAAGGCCTGTTTGGTTGCCAGCATACGGAGCTGTTCTTCCAGCACATCCAGGCGCTGGCGCACGGCAACTTCGGCAAAATAGCGGTCCGGTGCGATACGCTGTGAGGGGTTTGACGGGTGCGTCACGACGGTCAAAATTTCAATAGCCATCAGTCGACCGTCCGTTCGGTAGATCGGCTGATAGGTGTACGCACGCTCACATTGCAGCCAGTAGCGATGCTCCTGCAAGTTCTCAATACTTGCCTCAGGCGTAGTGCTCAGCCGCTGGATAACCTGCTCTGACTTCATTTCAGATGTCCTGTTGTTGGATGGCCTTTCTGGACTCGTCAAAGGGTTATCGGCCCGGCAATTGAGAACTTTATGTTCAATTCACCCGGAAAATGAAATTAAGCGGGCAGAAATTAACAGGAACACGCGCTGGCTCAAATAAAATAATGGAACGTCGTTTTAATATAGTTGACCGCATAATTCACTCAGCGCACACTACCGAAAATTACTCTGTTCAGGTTCACGACTATGACCAAGAAAATTGCCGTGATTGGCGAATGCATGATTGAGCTGTCACAAAAAGGCGCGGAAGTCAGCCGCGGTTTTGGTGGCGATACGTTAAACACCTCCGTTTATATTGCCCGTCAGGTTGCCCCTGAGGCCCTTACCGTGAACTACGTCACCGCCCTGGGGACGGACAGTTTCAGCCAGCAAATGCTGGAAGCCTGGCAGAGTGAGCAGGTGGACACCTCGCTGATACAGCGTATGGAAAACCGCCTGCCGGGGCTTTACTACATTGAAACCGACGATACCGGTGAGCGGACCTTCTACTACTGGCGTAACGAAGCCGCGGCCAAATTCTGGCTGGAGAGCGACGCTGCGGCTGCCATCTGCGAAGCGTTAGCCACCTTTGATTATCTTTATCTGAGCGGGATCAGCCTGGCTATTTTAAGCTCAGCCAGCCGTGAAAAGCTGCTGTCGTTACTGCGTGAATGCCGCGCCAATGGCGGCAAGGTTATTTTCGATAATAACTACCGTCCGCGCCTGTGGGCCAGCCGTGAAGAGACGCAGCAGGTTTATCAGCAGATACTGCAATGCACCGATATCTCCTTCCTGACGCTTGATGATGAAGATGCGCTGTGGGGTGAGAAACCCGTTGATGAGGTGATTGCGCGTACGCAGCCGCCGGCGTAAGTGAAGTGGTGATTAAGCGCGGGCTGATTCGTGTCTGGTCGCCATCGAAGGTGAAGCCGTCATCGACGTTCCTGCGGTGACGTTGCCGAAAGAGAAAGTGATTGATACGACGGCGGCGGGTGACTCATTCAGTGCGGGCTATCTGGCGGTGCGTCTGACGGGCGGAACGCCTGAAGGCGGCGGCCCAGCGTGGACACCTGACGGCGAGCACCGTGATCCAGTATCGCGGGGCAATTATTCCGCGTGAGGCAATGCCACAGTAAAAACAAAACCCTCTCCGACAGGGAGAGGGTTCTGGATGAGGGGCATTACTGCCCCTGCGGGATATCCGTTGCGTCCTGGTGCAAATCATCTGCCGTAGCAGCCTGCGATGGCTGCGGCGCGGAGGCCATAATGGTATTCCAGGTCACTGAAGTTCCTTCATGTCATATTCCGGCTCGCCTTTCGGCTGCAGAAGAATCAACGCCATTTCCTGCGACAGCTGCTGACGTAAGTCCTGATTCAACATCTCGACGGTCAACCCCTCCAGGAAGTCCTGACGAAGCTTCTGGTACTGCTCCGGCGCGATATCCACCACCTGATTCTGCAGTGAACGAATACGCTGGCTGATCAGAATGTCGGTATCGGCGCGGGCATACGTTGCAAACAGCTTCTGCAGCTCAAGTTTTTTCTGCGCGACCAGCGCATTGAACTCTTCTTCCGACAGACCCTCTTTGCGCACTTTTGCCAGCTCTTTTGCCACCACGCCCAGATTCGCATTCAGCTTATCGCCCGGCGATTCAACGTTAATGGCACACTGTGCACGCTGGAACAACACGCGGCAGTCAAAGCCGAGACCGATATTCTTCACGTTATTCTTGCTGAGCGTCTGCTGAACGTGCCAGAACAGCGCTTCACGTGCCAGATCGGCACGCCAGTAGCGCAGCAGCGCCGCTGACTCACGGATTGGCTGCCAGGCGTTATCCCACATGACGGAGAGGCGATCCTGACGAACGGTATCCGTCATAATGCTGACAGGCTCTGCACGCAGCGGAGAGAGCGTTGGGACAGGGGCCGGTGTTTCGCGTTTGCCTTTCAGTTCGCCAAACGCTTTGTTGATCTGCTCCACCACCGCACGGCTGTCCACATTCCCCACCACGATAAGCGTCATCGCGTCCGGGGTGTACCATTTCTGGTAGAACGATTTTACCTGCTCAGCGTCCACTGGCTGTTTCAGCGGCTCAGCCGGGTCATGCCCCAGCAGCGTTGAACCCTTCAGGCGGTAACGCCACCAGCCCTCTTTGGTGTCCACAGGCCAGGTGGCAACCATGTCACTGTTGCTCAGCGCATAGTTAACGGTTTCCGGCGTAATCGCCAGATTGCCCGACGCATCGGCGAGATACGTAAGGGCTTCTTTGAGCAGGTCGTTACGGTTATTTGGCAGGCTCAGGTTGAACATGGTGTAGTCATACGAGACCACAGCCGGCGGAAGCGGGCGTTTAGGATCAATGGCCTGTTGCCAGAGCGAACGCACCTGAACTGCTTGCAAACTGCCGCTCTGCGTGAGCGCCAGTCGGGGAATAAAATGGCTAAAACCGGTTTGCTGAGTGCTTTCCGTGAGGGAGCCGGTATTGACAGACAGACGGATTTCAACACGGTCACTCGGACGTTGTGGGGTGGCTAAAACCTGCCACTGAAAACCGTTCGCTAGTGTCCCTTGTTGCCAGGCCGGGTCTGGCTGGAGCGCATCTGCCTGCACATAACTGGCTGCTGCCATCATCAGCAAACCGCCGGTTAAGAGTCGAATTTTTGTGCCCTGCATGTGAACCCCTGATCAACATTCCTGGTTAAAGAGAGTGTCTCGCGACGCGTTTCACTCTAAAAGATGACGATGAAAACACGTCGATTAGACCGCGTGTTCTACAAAACGTCACGGTCAGAAGTGAAATATACCCAAAAAAAATCTTGTCGAATTATGACAGGTACGAACAGTTATTATGCGCAGGAGCCCGCATCCCGACAAGGGAATGCGGGCATTTGTGACAATATTAAGAGGATAAACCAGGAGTTTTGCTGTCTGACTGGCGATTATTTAACGTATCGTCGAGCTTTTTGTGATCCAGCTCTTTCACCCATTTTGCCACGACTACCGTTGCCACACCGTTACCTACGAGGTTGGTCAAGGCACGGGCTTCAGACATAAAGCGGTCAATACCGAGAATCAGCGCCAGACCCGCCACCGGCAGGTGTCCGACCGCGGAAATGGTGGCCGCTAGCACGATAAAGCCACTGCCAGTGACACCTGCGGCCCCTTTAGACGAGAGCAGGAGCACCACCAGCAGGGTAACCTGATGGAAAATGTCCATATGGCTGTTGGTCGCCTGAGCGATAAACACGGCCGCCATTGTCAGGTATATCGAGGTGCCATCAAGGTTGAAGGAGTAGCCCGTCGGGATGACCAGCCCCACCACCGATTTACGGCAGCCCAGCTTTTCCATCTTATCGAGCATGCGCGGCAGGGCCGATTCGGATGAAGAGGTCCCCAGAACAATCAGCAGCTCTTCGCGGATATAACGGATAAATTTGAAAATGCTGAACCCTGCCGCGCGGGCGATTGAGCCCAGCACCACCACCACGAACAGAATACAGGTGATATAGAAGCAGATGATGAGCTGGCCCAGCTGCACCAGGGTACCCACGCCGTACTTACCGATGGTGAATGCCATCGCACCGAAGGCCCCAATAGGCGCCAGGCGCATGATCATATTGATGATGCCGAAGATGACCTGCGAGAAGCTTTCAATGACGTTAAAGATCAGCTGGCCTTTGTTGCCCAGACGGTGCAGGGCAAAGCCAAACATGACGGCAAACAGCAGCACCTGCAGAATGTTACCGCTGGCAAATGCACCGATGACGCTGCCTGGGATAACGTCCAGCAGGAAGGCTACTACCCCCTGGTCTTTCGCCTGATCGGCGTACACCGCGACCGCTTTGGCATCCAGCGTCGACGGGTCAACGTTCATCCCCGCGCCGGGCTGCACCACGTTCACGATGATAAGACCAATAATCAGCGCAAGGTACTGACCACTTCGAAATAGAGAAGCGCCACTGCACCGGTACGGCCTACCGCTTCATGCTTTCCATGCCAGCGATGCCCGTCACGACGGTACAGAAGATCACCGGGGCGATAACCATTTTGATGAGCTTAACGAATGCGTCGCCAAGCGGTTTCATTTGTGCGCCAAGTTCAGGGTAATAGTGACCAAGCAAAATACCGATTGCGATGGCTGTCAGGACCTGAAAATAGAGACTTTTGAAGAGTGAGGTTTTCATAGGGTGTCCTTGGGAAGAAAAACCACAGGCTTTGTAAGGTTATGGTTAACCTGCGGCTCTAAAATAACACCCGTATAACAGGACAGAAATAAACCCAGTTCAAATTTGAAACACAAATGTTAAGAACTTTGAGCTGGCTCGCACAAGCCAGCAACAAAATTACACGTTTGCGCTATTGTCCCCACCGGAAAGGTAGCGTTGTTCAAAGACATCCGACGGAACAGCCGGTGCAAACAGGAAGCCCTGTCCGCCCTCCACGCCCGCTTCAGCCAGCCAGGTGCGCTGCGCGTCTGTCTCAATCCCTTCGGCAATCAGCTGCAGTTTCAGGCTGCGGGCCAGCTGGATAATGGCCTGGACCATGCTGCTGTCTTCCGGCAACCCTTCAACAAAGGCTTTGTCGATTTTCAGCACATCCACCGGCAGGGTTTTCATATGCTGGAGCTGACGCAGCCCGGCATAACCCATACCGAAATCGTCCAGCGCGATGCGTATACCGGCATTACGCAGCGGTTTCAGAATCGCGACCGCCTCATTAGGATCGTCAATACGCCGGCTTTCCGTGACTTCCAGCGTCAGCGTATCAGGTTGATCCGGTAACGATGGATCAGCTCCAGCATCTCAGACACCATGGTCGGATGCATCAGCTGCAGGGCGGACAAGTTGACCGACAGTGGGAGCGTCACGCCTCGTTCCTGCCAGGCAGCAAGCTGTCGGCACGACTCCTCCAGCACCCAGTAACCGACGGTGACCATCAGGCCACAGGATTCGATGCGCTCAATGAGCCCTTCCGGCAATTCCCATGAACCATCCGGCTGCTGCACGCGCAGCAGCGCTTCCGCGCTGATCACCTCGCCCGTCAGCAAATTCACCTGCGGCTGGAGCCAGAGGGCAAACTGACGGTTATCCAGCGCGGTCAAAATGTCGCTCTCTTCCGTCAGGCGCTGCTGCGCCCTTTCCATCTGTTCCGGGTCGAAGAACTGGATCTGATTTTTCCCTTTGCGCCGGGCGGTAAACGCCGCCGAGAAAGCACGACGGTAAAGCTGTTCCGCCGTTAAGTCACCGTAGTACATCGCAATACCGATACTGGCGCTTGGACGAAGCTGGATGCCCTGAATCGGCAGCCGCTCATTAATGACAGTGAGTACTTGCTGACCTAACGTGATCGCATGCCACGGCTCTTTCACGCCGTTGGCAATCACCACCAGGTCATACCCGCTGACCTGGGTCAGCACCATGCGCGGGGCCAGCACGGACTTCACTTTCTCCACCAGCGTCAAGAGCAGCATTTCACGCTGGTTCTCTTTGAGCACGCCGGCGGTGTCCTGCAGGGTTTCACAGGCGATCACCATCAGCGCGGTGGTTTGCTGGCGGGCAACAGTCTGTTCCAGCATCGCCATCAGGAAGGCTTTATTGGGCAGCTCCGACACCGGGAAGCGCGTGGCGCTGCTGTTCAGCTCATCCTGCTGGCGCTGCATCCGCTGCTGGTTGAGGTTATAGCTACGTACCAGCATGCCAATCTCGTCGTCATGATGAAGACGCGGCAGCGGAAGCTGATGCCCCACCTGTCCTGCGGTGAAAGCGTGTTCAACTCCCGGGCAATCCGGCGTAGCGGATGCACAATCAGACGGTTAATACACCAGGTCAGCGCCACGCTCAGAATAAGCGTCATAAGTAGCAAGTGTCACTAACGTGACAACCCAGCTCATGACGAACTTGTACATGCGGTACGAGTCTGCCTGCAGAACAAGGTAGGCCAACGGCTGTGGATTCGCGGGACGCTCAAGCGAATAGACCGGCAGCGAAATCTGCACCGGCAGTTCAAACAGCCGCATCACCATCATGGGGACCGGGCGCTCGGGGATAAAACTCATCCGCAGCGCCTGAAACTGATTGGGTAACACCACGTCTGCGCGGCTCACGACACCGGCAGGCTGAATGCGTTTTAAAATGGTTTCCGCTTCGGGAATGTCCCCTTTCAAAATAGAGGCAGAGAGCGGGCCACGCACCGAGCGGGCAATACTTTCTAATTGCGAAGCCGTGTTATAGCGATTCTGCTGTACGGAATGAAACAGCAAAATTACGCAAAAAAGGAGTACAAACAGCATTGTGACGGCAGAAACCATCGCCATCTGTTTGATAGTTAAGGAACGGCTGACACGCAAAATGACTCTCCACAAAACTCGAAGCGCAGGGCGCACCAGGGTGTAAACCTGGTGCGCCTGAGTATACCCGATTGCTGTACTTTTAAGAGAGACTTACAAATGGATTAAGTTAAATCCGATTACCAGTCCGCGTAAGGGATCAGCGGCTGCGGCGGTAAGTCCATATCGCCCTGCCAGCCTGCAGCAGAGTAGCGAACATAAAGCAGTGCGTGGCTTGGGGTATAATCTTTTGCTTCCTGAATATCCACACCGAGGCCCACAAACCAGTTGGACGTGACCCGGCGCTCGATAATGGCCCGTGCGGTATAACCCGTGCCTGAGGAGCTGCTGCCGGTTTCCATTTCGCCTCTGTCGGTGTAGCGACCGGGCTCATCGGTCGGAATCAGTCCCTGAATGGGATAGCGCATCACGTCGTTAGTTTTAGAATGAGACCATGACACCGATCCGCCCAGCTCCCAGGACCAGTTCTCGGTACGTTTACGCCAGGTGACAGGCAACGCGAAGGAGACATACTCCTGCGGGCTGTAATAACCGCCCTGACCCAGGGTATAACCGCTCAGATCTTTATCGTAGTGCCAGAGCATGTTGCTCACGCCAACGGTCAGACGCTCATTGTTTTTATTGATGAGCTTGTAGTAGTAACCGGTCATCCAGCGGACGCGCCAGTTATCTTCCACATTTTTACCCGTCAGCGTTTCCGCATTCAGGCTCGACCAGACGCCGTGCGCCTCACCTTTGTCATAACTGATGCTCGCGCCACCGCCGGTTGCGCGCACGCCGCCCCAGGTGGTGCCGGTGTTGGTATCTTTTTGCCCGGCAAAGGCGAGCAGAGAGCTGGAGATCGGGCGACGATGGGCGTTAACGGTATAACCGATTGGCCCCAGGTCGCTGCTGTAGCTTACACCACCGACCACGTCGACAACGTCAAAGCCCATCGGCGTGGTACCAATATCCCACGCCCAGGTTTTGTTCTGCCAGCCCACGGCAATACTCGCGCCATTTGCTGACTGATGCGTGTTGCCACTACACGGCGTTTCGTAACAGGTGCCCCATTTCGGATCGTAAGTACCGTTATCGGTGGAAAAGGACCCGGCATCCATATTGACCAAATCGCTACGCAGGAACATACGGCCATCCGCCAGTGGTGCATCCGCCTGTAACATGGTGGTATGCGCTTTAAGATCGGAATAGCCGCCGGTGCCGCTGGAGCCCCAGTAATCATGCTGCAGCGTGACGTTAACATCCTGCTGACGGTACAAATCACCGGCGTCGCTACGCACGCCGCGTTTCAGCCAGTCGTCTTTTTCGTCGTTACGCGTCAGGCGGGTAAAGCTGTCATTGTCAGCCGGACGTGTCGTCGTGACGCCTGACGACACCATCGCATCTTTATACGTTTCCAGTGCCTGCTGAGGCTGACCATTTTGCGTCTGGAAACGGGCGGCATCACGTAATACCAGCGCGTTTTCCATAGATGCAGGCTGTGATTTCGCCTGAGGAATAATCTTGCTGAACGTCTGCTCTGCGGCGGCGGAATCCCCAAGGCCTGCCTGCGCCATCGCGATCCGGCGCTGCATATTGAGCGACAGCGGCTCTCCGTTTTGCGCGGCAGGCAGTTTTGCCAGCGCGGCACGGGCTGCCTCTTTATTGCCCTGGGCGCTATACACTTCGGTCAGACCGAGGATCGCATCTTCGTTCTGCGGTTCACGCTCCAGCACGGTGTTGTAAGCCGTTTTCGCGGCCTCCAGATCGCCACGCTGCTGCGCCCAGTCCGCAAGGGTTAAGTCGATACGGGTAGAGGACGGCTGCTGGCGAAGGAGGTTTTCCGCCTCCTGCTCTTTGCCGCTGTCGCGCAGTCGGTTTGCCGTTTCCAGCGTCTGGTTACTCTGCAGGCGGTCGGCAAGCTCCTTAATATTGGCGTTCCACTGGCTGCGCGGAAGCGTCTCCAGATGCGTGAGCGCGGCCCGATCCTGATCGTTTCCGGAGAGATACAGCCACTGGCATACACCTGTTCCGGATCGGACGGTTTCTGGCTGGCAAGCTGGCGCATCAGGTTATCCGCCTGGCTGCGCTGGCCCGCGCTATAGAGATCGCGCGACAGACGGTAGGTTATCCAGACGTCGCCCGGAGAGAGTGCCAGACGACGACGCTGAATTTCCGCCGCCTGAGCGTATTGGCCCTGGTTTTCCAGCTGTTCCGCCTGGGCTGACAGCTGCTCGTTGGTCAGGCTGCGTTCAATATCATCAATGCTTCGGCGCTGGCTGGCAGAGAGCGACTGGATAAACTGCGAGGCCTTTTCCGGGGACTGCGCACGATAAACATTGGCAAGGCCACGAACGGCATTGCTGTTACCGCTGTCCATACGCAGCGCCTGACGGTAATAACGTTCCGCCGCAGCCGTGTCTTTACGCGCCGCCGCGGCATCTCCCAGCCCCAGCACCGCATAACTGTCGGTATTGTCGAGGGTACGTGCCTGCTGGTAATAACGTTCCGCCTGCGCCGTATTGTTCGCTTTCAGGCGGTATCACCCTGCTGGATCAGCAGCCAGTAGCGGTTAACTTTCAGCAAACTGTCCCATTTACCGCGGTTATCGCTCTGCGGATCGAGGGCGATCGCCTTTTCAAACTGCGCCACCGCACGGGCGCGATCGCCTTTCTGAGAGTACGCCTGTCCAAGCGCGCCCACGGCTTCGCTGTCGGCATGATTTGCGCTGACCGCTTTTTGCAGATCCGCCACCGCCTTATCGCCCTGCCCGGCATCCACCGCCGCCAGCCCTTGTGCTTTCGCACGGAAGGTTGGATCGGCGAGCTGTTTTTGCTGCGTATCAAGTTGAGTACGCGCCGCCGCTACGCTGTCGCCGTCACTGAAGACGCTCAGGTATTTTTGCAGCGCGCTGACGCTGGCGTTGCTGACAGGCTGATCTTTGATCTGCTCATACCACATATCAGATGCCTGGCTGCGGCCATTGCTGGATTTGGCCATCTCCTGCAACACCGCAAAGCCTTCATCGCGACGACCGGTCTGGAACAGCAGCTGTGCCAGCGTGCCCTGCAGCTGCGTATTGCCCGGGCTGCTGGCGTTAATTTTCTTCAGCTGGTTAATGGCGACGCTACGGCGGGCAGGATCTTTCGCCACAACATTCCAGTATTCCGTCGCCACGTCACCGCCCGGCGGATTACCGTCAAAAAGCTTGTCATAGGCCGCAATGGCCTCCTGAGTATGACCCGTTGTAGCCAGTAACCGGGCCTGCTGTAACTGCTGACGGCCTTCAGGCGTAGAAAGCAGCATCGTATTGCGCGAGGACTGATACGCACTGGAGCCCGGCGCGATCCCTTTCAGACGATCCAGCTCTTTTTGCGCACCGGCGTTATCACCCTGACGAAGCAGGTAACGAAAGCGCGCCGCAATGACGTCGGGGTTGTTCGGGTCAATCAGCTCAAGGCGGTAGAGCGACTGACGAACCAAATCCTCACGCTGCGTCGATTCACCCAGCCGCACCTGTTGCAGCAGCTGTTGCTGCTGCGGGGAGTTAGCGGCCTGAGCCAGCGGCATCAGTGCCAGGCTAAGCGATAAACTGAGAAGATTTACTGTGAAGTTGCGCATTCCTGGCCCCAGTCCGGTATTAATTCACCTTGAGCGGTGAAGCGAAAACGATGCTGATCCATCCTTGCCCGAAGAGAGTCAGTACGTAGCTGTAATAGGCATTATTATCGGGAAAATTATCTGCAACGCGCTGGCGCTGTACCGCCTGCGCATCACGCTGCTGTAAAAAAGGCAGCATCGCAGCGGAAAAGCCGACCGGCCCCTTGCCCGCAGCTTCCCGCTCGCCACATCCACTTTTTCCGGCGGTACACCGTGTTTCGTGGTCATTGTCGCCATCGGCCGGAAGCGCGTAAGCAACCGGGCTTTCTGGGCGTCTTTGTCACTCATCATTCCGACCCAGAGGTAGACGCGGATGGCGTCGTAGCCGCCCACCAGCGATTTATCCTGCTGCAAATGCCAGCCTCTGTTTTTCTGATACTGCACCCAGTCCGGCGAAAACCCCTTTGGCGCCGTTTCCAGCAACAAGCGCAGATTGGTTTCACGAAGGGTCGTCCACGGGGCACCAAAGCGCGTGAAATAGCTCGCTATCTGCGGGGGAAGATAGCTGGGGTTAAAGCGCCAGGCTTTCTCCTCGGCAAAACCGACCTTCCCGGGCAGCAGCATGGAGCCGAGTCCCGGTACTTTCACCACTTCCTCATGGGCAATGCGTTTAAGGAGCGCCTTACCCGTGCGGGTATAGCCCGGATGTTTCCACAGCCGACCCGCCTCAAGCAGTGACCATGCAATCCAGACATCGGCATCCGAGGCGGAGTTGGTATCGATTATCGCCCAGTTGTCGTGGTCTTTCTGACCCCATAGCCAGGCGGGCAAATTATCGTTCAGATTGCCCCCGGCCAGGTTGTCGCGCGTCCACGTCAGCAATTGATCAAAGGCTTTGCGATCGTTCGCGGCCAGGGCAAAGAACAACGCATAGCTTTGCCCTTCCGACGTGGTGATTTTGCGCGTGTCGCTGGGATCAATGACACGCCCGCTCTCACTGATGTATCCTTTTTAAACTGCTCCCAGGCAGGCCAGGTGCAGGCGGCGCGAAGAGGGATCGCCGCCAGCATCAACGCTGCTAACACACACCAGCGAAACGCTTTCATCACCTGTTACTCATCCGGGTTAAGGCGACGACGGCTGATGATACGCAGCAGACGCCACAGCACCCACGCCAGCAACACCACGCTGACGGCGGCCAGGATAGCCAGCAGAACCGGATGGTTAGCCAGCGCATACCACAGACGCTCGAACCACGGCAGATGGCCCACATAGTACACATCGCCACGCGCAGGCTATTGACCCCAGACTCGCGGATCACCGCCACCGAACCATACATCGCGGCACGTTTGCCGCTGTCGTTCATCGCGCTGTTGAGTAACGCATACCCACGCGGGCTGTCCGCCAGGAGCGCCACTACGCTACGCTGCTCGTTGTAAGGTGACTGGAAGCCAACCACCGCGGCCATTGGTCCCTGAGACGTAACGGTTGTCTGCACGCTGGCCTGACGATCGTTGATATCCGGCATAATGCTCGGGAACTCGGTCTGACGCAGTGGCGTGTTAACCCAGGACTGCGCCGCTTTGACCAGCAGATCGATACGCTTGTCATCCTTCAGCTTATCCGGGATGTTACCGATCACCATGATGTCCGCGTCTTTGTTCTGGATCTGGCTACCATCGTCAGTCAACGTGACGTTAATTGCCGGTAATCCGGTCTGCGCACCCACGGACGCCATGGTGTCCAGCAGGGTCGTCACCTGGCCCTCATTTGGCGCTTTTGGCATGACGACAATGGATTCAGAGAGATCGGCCATACGGCTGAACGGGAAGCTGGCATTAGCAAATGCACGCAGGTCCGGCATGGCAAGGAAGTGGTAATACTTCGAGAAGTCGATGGTTGACTCATCCCCAATCACAACGTGGTTCTGTACTTGCTGGAAGGTGATGCAGTTATCCACCGAGCCGCCAGGCATCGGTTCATATACTGGAAATCAAAGCGCAGCTGGTTGATCGCCCCAAGCTTCAGCGCCGGAATAGAGACGTCCGTTTTCCCGTCCAGCAGCCCCTGCAACACCGGCAGACGGAGCATCAGTCGGTTAGTATCCTGCGTGCTTGTCAGACTGAAAGATTGCAGGAACTGGTTGTTCAGGCTGATATCCATGCGTGAACTGTCTTTGGTTGCCGGCGCGGTGTAACGGTAGCTCAGATTGATATCAATACCGTTGGTGCGCAGCAGGTACAGGTCTGGCGGCAGATTCAGTGACAGACTAATCGGGCTGGCTCAAGCCCCGTCGCCTGCAGCTGTTCTTCATACGTTTTCAATTCGCCAAACGTGACGGCACGGTCAGTGCGCACCCAGTTTGGTGCGTCATAAGGTTTACGCGGCAGCAGCGGTTTAACCTCATCCACCACCACACTGTTTCCACGGAACAGAACGTTACCCTGGGCAATGCCCTTGGCCGCCTGCACCAGGTCTTTATCATCACGCCCGAAGACCACCAGCAGCTTCACGTACGGGTTATCCGGGTGGCTCATCATCTCAATGGTCGGCGCTTTTACGTCCGGGTGATCGCGCAGGAAGGCAGGACGTTTCGCGTTGGTCGCAAACACGATCGCGTTTCTGTCCGGCATTTTGTCGTACATCACCGGGAAGTTCTGCCCGCGCCAGCCGGAACGTGAACCAAACCACGATGCCACAATGGTGGCCGCCAGCTGCTCGGTGACGTCCGGAGACGCCGCAAACACCATTGGCAGCACTAACTGACGATTATCACGCGGATCAAAGAACGGAACCGGGAACGACGAGAGGTCGTTTTTCAGCGCCAGCGACTGGTAGGTCATCTGCAGCGAAGAGTTGCGTCCTACGTCTACCCACAAGGTATTGCTGGCAGGGTTCTCACAGACGTCACGGTAGTGACCGACAAACTCCAGACGTATGCGGTTAAAGTCGGTGATGAAAAGAGGGTTAATCGGCACCTGGGCCTGTGTTTTCTTACCCAGTTGCTCTTTCGTGACGGGCAGGACGTCCATCAGCTCATCATTCAGGTAAACCTTCAGTTGAGACTGTACCGGCAACAGCGACGGCGATGGCGTGTATTCAAGGTTCAGCATGGCGTGAGAGACAACCTCATCGCTGCGTATACCGAACTCAATGCCGCCGTTAGGGTTAATACCGCGCAGCACCATGCTGCCCGGTGGCGGCGCAATCTGCGCAAAGCTCAGCTTCACGTCCCGTGACGGGGCATCTTCCGCGACAATAGGCGCGTTTGCTCCCTGTACGCCCGGCATCACCTGACCGACGACATTGCTGTCTGCCGGCAGGGTGTTGCCGTCCGTAGGCTGGTTCGGAATGACGTTTTCCGTTTGACCGGGTGCCGCGGTGATAACCGGATCGGTCGCCTGGGCGACCACAGGTACCGTCGGAGCAGGCGTTGCCGCTGCGTTATCGGGTGCTGCGTTAGCCATCGTTGTGGGGAGCGCACTTACCCCCATTGCCACTGCACATAACCAGGAAAGTTTAGTTTTCATCGCGTTATCATCATTGTTGAGCCATAACCGGGTCCGCCTGCTTCGCCTCATCCCGCTCGGGACGACGAGGAACGAACGATACGATCCAGGAAACCAGCGAAGTAAGGGACCGGAAAATTAATTTCACCGACGACGGGGCAAATTCTGCAAGGTGACGATAGCCACGGAACCCCAGCTTCAGAATATCCAGCAGGCTTTCCAGAGGTTTATCTTCCGGGAAGCTGTCCTGCCAGAGAGCCCACGTGTCCGCGCGGGCAAACGTACACTGCACAAAATCAATATGTTGCTTTTTCGTCAGCGGCATCAGTTGCAGACCGACTTCATTACCGGCTACACGTACCACCTGCGTCGGGAAGACGTACTCCTGCTGGCCGCGCTTCAGCAGCAGGTTAACCTTCTGCCCTTCCAGCACCTTCGCCTGACCGTTGATTTTTATCCCCAGACCACCGTCTGAGAAGTCGTGCACGGTACAGGAGAAGAGGTGACCATCTTCACGGGCGATTGCCGCAGGCATGCAGATTTCCACGCGATGCGCACGGCGGACCTGTTTGCTCTCCACCGACACCGCAACCGCGCCGCCGAGGATAATCAGGTTGTAGAACACCCATGCCATACTCACGAACACGGTCAGGATCTCGTTTTCCGGGCCGTAGAAGTAGCGCCAGATACCGGCAATCACGCCCACGATATTCAGCAACACCAGGAAGATGTACGGCCGGGAGATGACCCAGTCGACATACTCCTCTTCCACCAGACCGCCCTTCGCGGTGACGTTGAATTTACCTTTGTGCGGGTTGATCAGTGCCACCATCGTCGGCGGCGCGATGTACCAGCCAGCACCGTTTCGTAGATTTCACTCCAGAACGAATGGCGGTATTTACCCTGAATCTTCGAGTTCGTCAGGCTCGCGTGGATCATGTGCGGCAGAACGAACAGCGCAATCATCAGCGCAGGCGCGTAGATGATATAGGCGTGAAGAAGCAGGAACGCCAGCGGCGCGGTCAGGAAGATGAGGCGCGGGATACCGGACAGGAAGTGGAACATGGCGTTGACGTAGCACAGACGCTGCGCGAGTTTCAGCCTTTCCCAATCAGGGGGTTATCGAGACGGAAAATCTGCACCATGCCGCGCGCCCAGCGAATACGCTGGCCGATGTGCGCCGAGAGAGATTCCGTTGCCAGACCCGCGGCCTGCGGAATACGCATATACGCGGAGGTGTAGCCCCGACGGTGCAGGCGCAGCGAGGTATGCGCATCTTCGGTGACCGTTTCGACGGCAATGCCACCGATCTCATCCAGCGGTTTACGACGGATAACCGCACAGGAACCGCAGAAGAAGGTCGCATCCCACATGTCGTTCCCGTCCTGCACCAGGCCATAGAACAGCGTGCCTTCGTTAGGGGTCTTACGGAAACGGCCAAGGTTACGTTCAAACGGATCTGGCGAGAAGAAGTGGTGCGGCGTCTGCATCATCGCCAGCTCTTTCTCCTTCAGGAACCAGCCCATCGTCATCTGCAGGAACGAGCGCGTCGGCACGTGGTCGCAGTCAAAGATTGAGACAAACTCACCTTTGGCATACTTGAGGGCGTTGTTGATGTTCCCGGCCTTGGCGTGTTCATGCGTGGTACGGGCGATGTACTCGACACCCACCTCTTCCGCGAACTGGCGGAACGCCGGGCGGCCGCCGTCATCCAGGACCCAGATTTTGAGTTTATCTTTCGGCCAGTCGATACCCAGCGCGGCGTAAATCGTGTTTTTTACCACGCTCAGGTCTTCGTTGTAGGTCGGCACGAAGAGATCGACAGACGGCCATTGTGACGTGTCTTTTGGCAGCGGAACCGGCTGACGGTTGAGCGGCCAGATGACCTGGAAATACCCCAGCACCAGTACAACCCAGGCGTACGTTTCCGCAAACAGCAGAACCAGACCGCACACCAGGCTGACCGGGTCATCCCAGTTGAGCGTTGAGGTGTAACGCCACCAGATGTAGCGACAGGAGACGGTCAGCGACAGCACTATCAGCATCAGGGCGGAGAAGCGTCCCGGAATACGGCGCACCAGCAATGCCACGCCCCACAGCAGGATCAGGAAGGTGAACTGCGCCAGAGGGTTAAAGGGCTGCGTAATACAGACCAGGGCCAGAATGAGCGAGAAAACGACGATTACGCCGAGTATAAAACGCCGCAAGCCCGGGTGCAGATGCCCGAGCTCTTTATGGTTATCCAGATGGCTGGTCTTGTCACCCACGCGGTCAGGCAAACTGTCCAGCCACTGGTGGTAGCGCTCACGTAAATGTTGCACGCGGGAGAAGCTGCGCCAGCGCGGCGCTTTGTGTTCTGAGCGGGACGACGTGGCCACCAGCCAGACAGCCTGAATGATATAACGCGCCGGATCCAACGGCCGCGGGCGGTCGGGATGAATATGCGGATATAACTCACTGTGCTGCGCACGAATGCGCTGCCAGCGCGGGTGTTCGAGGGGAATGAACGTCCAGGCCAGAATCATCCAGAAGCAGCCGAGCGCGGCGCTGAATGCCGAAGCTCCGTGCCGGCGAAAATGCCGGTAATGTTCGCTCAGACGCGAACTGACCGGCGGGATGAGTAACCAGCTGGCGAGACGGCTCATACAGAACTCCCTGCAGGCTCTGCCCCTTTGGCAAAGTGCAGCAGACACCAGTTCGCCAGCGTCAGGATCTCTTCTGCCGCCAGGGAATCGCTGCGGTATTCACCGAGTGGCTGTTTGGAGCCAGGCATTCCGCCATGCCCTCATCACGATGGATAACAATCGGCAGCAGACGGCGCTGGCTTTGCAGCCAAACCTGATACAGATCGTCCTGGATCTGGCTGCCAATGCGTAAATCGTTAATCAGGATATGACCATTTTCAGGCAACCCTTGCTGATGCAGACGGATATGGCAATTCGCGTCGACGTTCACAATCGACAGCACGCGATCGCACTGCGCCATAAGCTGTCGGGTCAGCGTGCCGGCGCCGTGCGGTAGATCCAGAAGGATCCACTTGTAATGGCCTTTTTCTTTCAGCTCCTGCAGCGCGACGGTGAACTGGGAAAACAGACGCTGATAGGCAGCTTCATTTTCACGCTCGGTAGTGGTCAATTGGCCAAAGGGCAGTACATCCAGCTGCGAGGTATAACGCATACCCGCATCGCGCCAGTCTTTATCATCAAGCAGCGCGCGAGCCCAACCCTCTGTGCGCGTAAAGTCGACATTAAACGACATGCGCAGCAAATTATCGGCACAGGCGTCAATCACCAATACCGATTCACCTAAAAGCTGTAATGACCACGCCAGCGCCGCGGTAACGGATGTTGTACCTACTCCACCACGGACGCCCTGTAATCCAAGTATGGCCATCAATGGCTCCCTTATTGTTGTTGGGCAAATTCAGCTAATAGCGGCCAACGTTTAATAGCCGCGGCCAACTGTTCCCGCTGGGAAATGTCGGTGTAATCTATTTCAGGTAATGAAAACGCCTGCGTCAGCGCCAGAAAGTCGTTCTGGAATGTGTAACCCAGGGTTGAGTCGACTGGGGTGCCGGGTTCGTTATTATCCATTCTATTCCATCCCTTTGAGTAAAATCGCACAATCAGAAGTAGCGAGGCTTCCTGCCCTATCAAATTTCATTTACATGCTAAATCTGATGTTCTTTAATTTCAATGTTAGGTTTATTTCTACGCTTTCGCTAGTAAACTGAGATACAGAGAAATTAAACGAAAAGAGGGACACCGTGGACTCCATATTTTCTATTGGCATCCAGTCATTATGGGACGAATTGAGCCACATGCCAGTCGGAGGAGTCTGGTGGATTAATACGGATCGTAATGAAGATGCTATCAGTCTGGTAAACAAGACAATTGCCGCTCAGGGCAAGGATTCCCGCGTGGCCGTCGTGAGCATGGGCGAAGAGCCAAAGAAAATTATCACCCTTGAAAACGATCGCGGTCCGCAGACGGTGCGATTATTTTCCATGCCTGCGGAGGCCGATAGTCTATACTTTTTGTCCCGCGACATTCAGTGCTCTATTGATCCGGATCACTATCTGGTGATTCTGAAATGCTCAAATAACGCCCTGCAAAATATCCCTGCTGAAAAACTACTGCCCTGGCTGGAAAAAATCAATAAATGGGCAAAATTTCAAAATTGCACGCTATTGATAGTCAACCCTGGCAGTAATAACGACAAACTGTTTTCCCTTTTAATGGGCGAATATCGCTCCCTGTTTGGTCTGGCGAGTCTTCGGAACCAGGCAGACAGCTATCTCTACGATATTGCGTTCTGGTGTAATGAAAAGGCGTAAGCGCCAGACAACAGCTCACCCTTAAACATATTGAGGGCGAATGGCACCTGGCGCAGCAGGAAGAAACCGTGGTGCAACCGCGCAGCGATGAAAAACGAATCCTGAGCCATATTGCCGTTTTAGAGGGGGCACCTGCGCTCTCGGAAAATTGGTCGTTGTTTGATTCTAACGAAGCGCTTTTTAATGAAGCTCGCACAACCCAGGCGGCAACCATTGTTTTCTCGCTCATGCAAAATAACCAGATTGAAACGCTGGCGCGACAGATCCACACCTTACGTCGCCAGCGCGGAAGCGCCTTAAAAATAGTGGTGCGCGAAAATAACACCAGCCTTCGCGCCACGGATGAGCGACTGCTTCTGGGCTGCGGTGCCAATATGGTGATTCCGTGGAATGCGCCGTTATCACGCTGCCTGACGCTTCTCGAAAGTGTTCAGGGTCAGCAGTTCAACCGTCACGTACCGGAAGATATCTCCACCCTGCTCTCCATGACGCAGCCGATGAAGCTGCGCGGATACCAGAAATGGGATACCTTCTGCGACGCCGTCGGCAACATGATGAGCAACACGCTGCTTCCTGCAGACGGGAAAGGGGTGATGGTTGCCCTGCGCCCGGTACCGGTATCCGCGTTGAACAGGCGCTCACGTTATGCCGTCCGAACCGCACAGGAGACATTATGACCATCGGCGACAACCGCCTGGTGCTGTTCTTGTCCTTCTGCCGGATAAACGATCTTGATACCGCCCTTAACCATATCTTCCCGCTGCCAACCGGGGATATTTTCTCAAACCGTATGATCTGGTTCGAAGATAATTCTATCAGTGCAGAGCTGGTGCAGATGCGCGCCCTCGAGCCTGAACAATGGGCAAAACCGCTCACCGTGAAGAGCGATGCCAAACCGATTCTCAACGCCCGACATGACGGACACGTCTGGCGGCGAATACCGGAACCCCTTCGCCTGTTAACTGAGAATGGGGAGAACGCACCATCATGAATATCAGCGATATCATTCAACTGGTCGTATTCTGTGCGCTGATCTTTTTCCCGCTTGGCTACTATGCACGCCATTCCATACGCCGTATCCGCGATACGGCCAGAGTGCTGTTTGTAAAACCTCGCTATGTAAAACCAGCCGGAACACTGACACGGGCATCACACGTCAAGGCAGACCGAAAACATGACTAATTCTACCTATACCGCTTCGTCACCATCGCCGCTCTGGCAATACTGGCGCGGCCTTTCCGGCTGGAACTTCTACTTTCTGGTGAAGTTTGGTCTGCTGTGGGCAGGCTATCTGAATTTCCATCCCCTGCTCAACCTGGTGTTTATGGCTTTCCTGCTGATGCCTTTGCCCAATATCAGGCTGCATCGCTTGCGTCACTGGATTGCTATCCCTGTCGGCTTTGCTCTGTTCTGGCATGACACCTGGCTGCCGGGGCCGGACAGCATTATGAGTCAGGGTTCGCAGGTGGCAGGGTTTAGCGCCAGCTATGTCCTTGACCTGACCGAGCGCTTTATTAACTGGCAAATGATAGGTGCCGTCTTTGTGCTGCTGGTGGCCTGGCTGTTCCTGTCACAATGGATCCGCGTCACGGTATTTGTCGTCGCCATTATGATCTGGCTGAACGTGCTAACGCTTGCGGTCCAGACTTCTCCCTGTGGCCCGCGGGTCAACCCACGACCACGGTGACACTACCGGGGGAAGTGCAGCGGCAACCGTCACGACGGCAGGTGATACGCCTGTGGTCGGCGATATCCCGACGCAGACCGCACCGCCGACGTCCACTAACCTGAACGCCTGGCTCTCCAGCTTCTATACCGCGGAAGATAAACGTCAGACCAAATTCCCGGAAGCCCTGCCGGCGGATGCTCAGCCGTTTGAGCTGCTGGTGATCAACATCTGTTCACTCTCCTGGGCTGACGTCGATGCCGCGGGTTTGATGTCTCACCCGCTGTGGTCCCATTTCGATATCCAGTTTAAAGACTTTAACTCTGCCACTTCGTACAGCGGCCCGGCGGCAATTCGCCTGCTTCGCGCAAGCTGCGGTCAGACATCGCATAAGAACCTGTATCAACCCGCCGGCAACCAGTGTTATCTGTTCGATAACCTCTCAAAACTGGGCTTCACGCAGCATCTGATGCTGGGACATAACGGCCAGTTCGGTAACTTCCTGAAAGAGGTGCGCGAACAGGGTGGTATGCAGGCACAGCTGATGGATCAAACCGGACTGCCGGTCACTCTGCTGGGCTTTGACGGTTCACCTGTTTATGACGATACCGCCGTGCTGCAACGCTGGCTGAAGACCATCGAAAAAGACAGTAATCCGCGCAGTGCAACGTTCTACAACACGCTGCCGCTTCACGATGGTAACCACTTCCCTGGCGTGAGCAAAACGGCCGATTATAAAGTTCGTGCGCAGAAATTCTTCGATGAACTGGACGCATTCTTTACGGAGCTGGATAAATCGGGCCGTAAAGTGATGGTGGTTGTGGTACCTGAACACGGCGCCGCGCTGAAAGGCGACAGAATGCAGGTGTCAGGTCTGCGTGATATCCCTAGCCCGTCGATTACCAACGTACCGGCAGGCATTAAATTCTTTGGTATGAAGGCACCTCATCAGGGCGCACCGATTGAGATCGCTCAGCAACCAGCTATCTGGCCATTTCAGAACTGGTTGCCCGCGCGGTTGACGGCAAACTGTTTGTGGAAGACAGCGTGAACTGGGATCAGCTCACCAGTAACCTGCCGCAAACTGCCGAAGTCTCTGAGAACGCGAACGCGTCGTGATTCAGTATCAGAACAAACCGTACGTTCGCTGAACGGTGGAGACTGGGTACCTTATCCGCAGTAAACCGCATTTCCCTCTCCCCCCAGGGAGAGGGCTCACCCGTTCCGTTATGGCTGCTCAGCAAGCCATACAAGCATTTTCAGGCTTGCGGAGTAGTAATCATCCTTTGCAGTGATCTCGGGTTCTCCGGATGGCTGTCCCATCGTTAAATCACGTACCGCCAGCAGCCCCCCTTCCATCATGTAAGGCGCATATTCATTGGTCGTCACGTTTACCCATGCGGGAGTTTGTTCGCGGGGGAACTGACCGAACCAGGCTCGCCACGGCGTTAACAGCGGCTCTTCTTATCAGACCAGGCCAGGTAAAGTGGAATGCGGATCGCGTCGTAGCTCATCCGTGGCGGCCAGGCTTTGGCCGGGGACAGCGTGCCCGTAGAGCAGTGAGACCCAGTCCGTGGGAAGTCTGGCTTACCCGATCCCATTTTGCCAGCAAGCGATGGCCATCCTGAATCAACTTGCCCCAGACCGGCGAATGGCTGCGGCTGGCAAAGGCCTGCCAGGCCGGGAAGACGAAATAAGAGGGGTTTAGCACGATCTCACCGTCGAGGGTAAACCCCTGAACGCCGGGCAGCATCACGCGGTAACCCGCATAACGGGTCACGGTGTGGCTAATGAGTGCTTTCGTTATCGCATCCGATGCGGCGCTGTACTGTTTGTCATGCCAGCGCGTATCCGCTTTCAACAGCGCCCAGGCAATCAGGACATCGCCATCGGCGGCGTTATTTTTGTCAGCAATCGGGTTGGACTCGGCAGGGTTATAACGCCAGTAAAACAGACCATTTTCTTTGTTCTTCAGCGTACTGTCAGTCCATTTCCAGAGCTTATCAAACGTGGTTTTATCGTCGTTAGCCACCGCCATCAGCATAGCGAAGCCCTGGCCTTCAGTATGCGAAACATTGCCGTTGCCGGTATCGACAATCCGCCCTTCCGGCGTAAAGAAGCGTGCTTTGTAACTCTCCCAGGCCTGGCCCGCCTGAGAGAGGGGGGAGAACAGTAAACTCATCATGACGGCCAGAGCGGCGCATGCGGGTTTTCGCATAATGGGTTATTCCGCGCTGCGCAGTGAAATCTCACCGCCCACCCAGGTTTAATCACGCCATCCTGTTCCAGGAGCAACGCGCCCTGTGCGTCGATGCCGCGGGAAATACCGTAGATCTCTTTATCACCAATCAGCAATTTCACCGGGCGGTTAATAAAGTTATCCAGCTTTTCCCAACGGGACAGGAAGGATGCCAGCCCCTCTTGTTCAAAGAGCGAAAGCGAACTGCGTAATTCTTTAATCATACGCACGGCAAGGGTGTTGCGATCGATGGTGATCCCCGCTTCCTGCAGGTTGGTCCACGCCTGATTCACCACGTCATTTTGTACATTGCGCATCACCATATTGAGGCCTGCACCAATGACAATTTGCGCCGCGTCGCCTGTTTTACCCGTTAATTCAACGAGAATACCGGCAAGTTTACGATCGTTCAGATAAAGATCGTTTGGCCATTTCACCCGCACCTTATCAGCGCCCAGATCGTGCAACACTTCTGCCATCACAATCCCGATGACCAGACTCAGGCCAACAGCAGCAGCGGGACCCTGCTCCAGACGCCAGTACATGGAGAGATAGAGGTTGGCACCAAATGGCGAAAACCACTTGCGGCCTCGACGGCCACGCCCGGCCTGCTGGTACTCGGCTACACAGGCATCCCCGGAGGATAATTCGCTGAGTCGATCCATAAGGTACTGGTTGGTCGAATCGATCACCGGCAAGACCGCAACATTGCCCTGCTCTACCTGGCTGCGGATCAGCTCTTCATTCAGCAGCTGAATCGGCTCCGGCAGGCTGTAGCCTTTTCCGGGTACCGTAAAGACATCAACACCCCAGTCGCGGAGGGTCTGGATATGCTTGTTAATGGCGGCACGGCTCATGCCCAGGTGTTCACCCAGCTGCTCGCCGGAATGGAATTCACCGTCGGCAAGAATGCTTATCAGGGTTAAAGGGATAGTATTGTCCTTCACGCGATAACCTCCACGGCATTCACTTCACCCGTACGGCCAATGAAGCGGACCTCTGGCTCCAGCCAGACGTTAAATTTTTCGCCCACTTGCTGACGGACGTGATGGGCCAACTGGACAACATCCTCGCTGGTCGCATCGTTTTGGTTAATCAGCACCAGAGCCTGCTGGCGATGAACGGCCGCACCGCCCACGGAGGCACCTTTTAACTGGCATTGATCGATAAGCAGCCCGCGGCCAGCTTCACGCTACCATCCGCCTGTGGGTAATGGGGTGCGGCAGGCCAACCTGCAAGAAACGCTTGGGCGTTTTCGCTGCTGATAACCGGGTTTTTGAAGAAGCTTCCCGCATTTCCATTCACTTTAGGATCAGGAAGCTTGGTCGTGCGCATATGGCACACCGAGTCAAAGACGTCACGGGCAGTCGCCGTTTCGGGATCGAGACGCGTTAAATCACCGTAGGTTAGCACCGGCTGCCAGTTTTTTGACAGACGCAGCCTACGGCGATAATCACGTAGCGATCCTGATATTCATGCTTGAAAATACTGTCACGGTAGCCAAAACGGCACTGTTCAGCGGTTAAACGCTGAGCCGCGCCGGTCGCCAGCTCAATACAATCGACGTATTCACAAACGTGTTTCAGTTCGATGCCATAGGCACCGATATTTTGAATGGGGGATGATCCGGCGCAGCCAGGGATAAGGGCAAGGTTTTCCAGTCCAGGCATCCCTTTGTCCAGGGTGTATTGCACCAGATGATGCCAGTTTTCACCGGCGCCAACGTGCAAATGCCAGCTATCGGCACGCTCTTCCACATCAATTCCCATGATGCGGTTAACGATCACCGTTCCCGCAAAATCATCGAGAAACAGGACATTACTTCCTTCGCCCAGAATCAGTACAGGTTCGTCTTGTTCTGTTGCGCTTTGCCAGGCATCCAGCAGCTGCTGTGCAGTATCGGCACGTACAATTTTATTAGCATTACGTTGAATGCCAAAGGTATTCCAGGGCTTAAGGGAGTGATTCATAGACGCTATCCTGAGACAAAAACCGGGATAGTTTACCGTATATACGGGGGGATAGGTGATTAGTTTAGAGCAACGAGGAAGGGATAAAAACGCAAAAAGGCCATCCTTTCGGATGGCCTCTTCACTTATTTGATGCCTGGCAGTTCCCTACTCTCACATGGGGAGACCCCACACTACCATCGGCGCTACGGCGTTTCACTTCTGAGTTCGGCATGGGGTCAGGTGGGACCACCGCGCTAAAGCCGCCAGGCAAATTCTGTAATCTGTATCAGCTGAAAATCGTCTCTCATCGCCAAAACATCTTCGGCGTTGTAAGGTTAAGCCTCACGGTTCATTAGTATCGGTTAGCTCAACGCATCGCTGCGCTTACACACCCGACCTATCAACGTCGTAGTCTTCAACGTTCCTTCAGGAGACTTAAAGTCTCAGGGAGAACTCATCTCGGGGCAAGTTTCGTGCTTAGATGCTTTCAGCACTTATCTCTTCCGCATTTAGCTACCGGGCAGTGCCATTGGCATGACAACCCGAACACCAGTGATGCGTCCACTCCGGTCCTCTCGTACTAGGAGCAGCCCCCCTCAATTCTCCAGCGCCCACGGCAGATAGGGACCGAACTGTCTCACGACGTTCTAAACCCAGCTCGCGTACCACTTTAAATGGCGAACAGCCATACCCTTGGGACCTACTTCAGCCCCAGGATGTGATGAGCCGACATCGAGGTGCCAAACACCGCCGTCGATATGAACTCTTGGGCGGTATCAGCCTGTTATCCCCGGAGTACCTTTTATCCGTTGAGCGATGGCCCTTCCATTCAGAACCACCGGATCACTATGACCTGCTTTCGCACCTGCTCGAGCCGTCACTCTCGCAGTCAAGCTAGCTTATGCCATTGCACTAACCTCCTGATGTCCGACCAGGATTAGCTAACCTTCGTGCTCCTCCGTTACTCTTTGGGAGGAGACCGCCCCAGTCAAACTACCCACCAGACACTGTCCGCAACCCGGATCACGGGTCTACGTTAGAACACCAGCCATTAAAGGGTGGTATTTCAAGGTTGGCTCCACGCAGACTGGCGTCCACGCTTCAAAGCTCCCACCTATCCTACACATCAAGGACCAGTGTTCAGTGTCAAGCTATAGTAAAGGTTCACGGGGTCTTTCCGTCTTGCCGCGGGTACACTGCATCTTCACAGCGAGTTCAATTTCACTGAGTCTCGGGTGGAGACAGCCTGGCCATCATTACGCCATTCGTGCAGGTCGGAACTTACCCGACAAGGAATTTCGCTACCTTAGGACCGTTATAGTTACGGCCGCCGTTTACCGGGGCTTCGATCAAGAGCTTCGCGTTACCGCTAACCCCATCAATTAACCTTCCGGCACCGGGCAGGCGTCACACCGTATACGTCCACTTTCGTGTTTGCACAGTGCTGTGTTTTTAATAAACAGTTGCAGCCAGCTGGTATCTTCGACTGATTTCAGCTCCACCCGCAGGGGCTTCACCTACATATCAGCGTGCCTTCTCCCGAAGTTACGGCACCATTTTGCCTAGTTCCTTCACCCGAGTTCTCTCAAGCGCCTTGGTATTCTCTACCTGACCACCTGTGTCGGTTTGGGGTACGATTTCGTGTTACCTGATGCTTAGAGGCTTTTCCTGGAAGCAGGGCATTTGTTACTTCAGCACCGTAGTGCCTCGTCATCACACCTCAGCGTTAACAAGGAACCGGATTTACCTGGAACCTCCGCCTACATGCTTAAACCGGGACAACCGTCGCCCGGCTAACATAGCCTTCTCCGTCCCCCCTTCGCAGTAACACCAAGTACAGGAATATTAACCTGTTTCCCATCGACTACGCCTTTCGGCCTCGCCTTAGGGGTCGACTCACCCTGCCCCGATTAACGTTGGACAGGAACCCTTGGTCTTCCGGCGAGCGGGCTTTTCACCCGCTTTATCGTTACTTATGTCAGCATTCGCACTTCTGATACCTCCAGCACCCCTCACAGGACACCTTCAACGGCTTACAGAACGCTCCCCTACCCAACAACACATAGTGTCGCTGCCGCAGCTTCGGTGCATGGTTTAGCCCCGTTACATCTTCCGCGCAGGCCGACTCGACCAGTGAGCTATTACGCTTTCTTTAAATGATGGCTGCTTCTAAGCCAACATCCTGGCTGTCTGTGCTTCCCACATCGTTTCCCACTTAACCATGACTTTGGGACCTTAGCTGGCGGTCTGGGTTGTTTCCCTCTTCACGACGGACGTTAGCACCCGCCGTGTGTCTCCCGTGATAACATTCTTCGGTATTCGTAGTTTGCATCGGTTGGTAAGCCGGGATGGCCCCCTAGCCGAAACAGTGCTCTACCCCCGAAGATGAATTCACGAGGCGCTACCTAAATAGCTTTCGGGGAGAACCAGCTATCTCCCGGTTTGATTGGCCTTTCACCCCCAGCCACAAGTCATCCGCTAATTTTTCAACATTAGTCGGTTCGGTCCTCCAGTTAGTGTTACCCAACCTTCAACCTGCCCATGGCTAGATCACCGGGTTTCGGGTCTATACCCTGCAACTTAACGCCCAGTTAAGACTCGGTTTCCCTTCGGCTCCCCTATACGGTTAACCTTGCTACAGAATATAAGTCGCTGACCCATTATACAAAAGGTACGCAGTCACCCCATAA